>Ga0123355_10001239_pt1 | contig 35603 bp, 26 predicted proteins | sample TergutEmb28metaG_3_FD_89872 | JGI IMG/M metagenome (GOLD analysis project Ga0123355, IMG submission 89872) | Embiratermes neotenicus P1 segment gut microbial communities from Petit-Saut dam, French Guiana - Emb289 P1 | ecosystem: Host-associated > Arthropoda: Insects > Digestive system > Gut ...
ACAGATATTAACATTACAGAAACCACATATTCCTGCCAGTTTTAATATGTATTTGGTAATCAGTAAGTGTGTAACAGCTGTCAAAGTTTCAAACTTCACTGGCCATTATCTCCGTAACCGTTCGGCTTTGGACATAGGTGTTTTGGGTTATATCGGTATACTTTAGCATAAGGAACACCCTCCCGAAGTCTGGCACATTCCTCCTGGGACACCCTGTATATATATATATATATATTGAAAAATAATACTGGTTACAAGGCAATTCTATCAACTAAGGAGGAGCCAGAGAATGCACAGATTATACAGCATAATGTGGCACCACACATACATTTTGCATGCTGGGTAATTCAGGTAAAACTACACATACCAGTTAATACTTAGTGTTTTATAATTCACTAGTTCCATCTGGAAAAGTGATTAGTGGTTTGACTCCCAAAAACTGAGAAAGTATGCAACAACTTATCCATCATCATGATCTGTTTAGCCATACTGTCTGTATAGCAGGCCATGTGTGGCAAACAAAAATCTTTTGTTTCACTACACTGTATTTCTTCCATTTTGTGAATGTTGTAACATTCTTTTTAGGAGTAAATGTGTAAACAGTGTGTTAATCAGCTGGGGCATAATCCATTTTTAAAAAGTATGTACAATTTGACCTGCTAAATTAAACTGTGAAGAAACAGAGATATGAGTAAACCCTATTTCTATAAGCCTACAAGAGTGGCTGTGGTATGTGTAGGCAATCTTGTTTATCACCTGACTGTACTAGACAACAAAAAAGAATTTTTCCACCTGACTGTGGTTTTTGAATTATTATTTAATCCATTGTTTAAGGACGCAGACTATACATATACCTGCAAGCTGTGTGCAACACTGATTGTTAGGTTACCAAATTATAAAACATTTCAAACAGGTGATATTTTTGAGGTTATAACCAATAAATTTAAAGCAGACAAAATCAACGTAGACATAAAAATGATGCTTGTGCCCCTTCAGTGGTTTAAATGGTATGACTGCCTCAGAAGAGTCCACAATGGAAAGATCAGAATGTGCTTCAGTAATTACATTACACACATTTCTTATCTTGTATTATACATGTACGATTTCACTGAAAGGTAGGGATGATGTAAGATGCATAGGCATACCACACTCATACTTTATTGATGTTACTGATGGAGATTACTTAGTCAAGCGCACAAACAATTTAGTTTTTTGGAATTGATCATAGTGATTTTTAAGCGCAGAATACTTAATACTCATTGGACACAATAAACGGTGTAAGGTATTAGCCTGTATACTTTAATGACTCTACTACTGTCCTATAAACTGATGCAAATCATTAGAAGTTATGTAATGACAATTCACATTTAGTAAGCAAAAAAACAAGATTATACACATAGTAGTTACGCACACCACAAATCTGACATCCTACCACAACAAAACCGCACGCAACACAAACATCTATATATATTAAGACAGAAAATCTGGTACCTCTACATTTCTGGACATATTTGGGTTCAATATGCATCTTACAAAACCCTGTACCATTTCAAATCTGGTGATAAATAGTTCAAAATTGCAGCACTGGGGTATTACTTATTTTGTAACATATCTTCTAATTTGTGTCAATGCTGTTTCAACCACATGTTCATCACAATGTGCAGAGTGAAGTGCATGAGTATATATGTGTGTGTGTGTGTGTGTGTGTGCGTGCGCATAGAGGGGGTCAATATACATTCATTTTATGACATAATGTTAACAGTGCCTGAGAGTGTGGAATAGGGGAGAAAAACACTGATACAAAATAAAAGTTAGTGTGGTACATGAGATACTTATGGTGATGACCATGAAGATTACTGTCTTCTGGGATGCAATGGTATGTAGCTTTGTAAAAATTCACTGACATTTCAGAGGGCCACAATGCCTACACTGAAGGGGTATGTTCCTCTACACTTCTGTAACTTCTACCAAATTCTATGGCATCAAAATCCAGACAATGATAATCTTCAGAAACTACTGAGCTGACAAATTCCTGTGCTATTTAGTTGCACTTAAATTGCAGCAATATATATGTGAGTATACCACAAAACCAAATGGGAAGAGAGTGAATAACAATCATTTGTTTGAAGGAAGGTGCTTGAATGTAGTGTCCTAGCATTCACCTATGGACTGAAAAAACCCATGAAAAGTCCTAGTCACTATAACAGGTAACCCAGTTGAAATTCAAACCCCAGTCCTCTCAAATACTTGTCTAAGTTTTATCAGTATTCAAAGGGAAACTGAATGCCTCTACTGATTATAACAAATACGTGTAACAACCAGTCACCTGTCACCTACAGCAATCTGGCAAAATTTCATACATGTAAACTACAATCCACAGACAGTGATGTATAATGGTAGTTAGTGCATGACTGACTATGTGTATTATGTCACTCTCACACAGTTTTTATTGAAACATAATATACTTTATACTTATGTACACAGCAGACATGTCTATGTTCAAAACTATACCATCTCAGGGGTAAAAATGTAATTTAATTTACTACTTTCATGTTCACACAGATCAAAGTTAAGATGACAGAGCAGAAGTGCTAACAAAATAAAGAGATGAAGGAGGAGGATGCAATGAAGATAAAAGTAATGTCAATTGACCTTTCTCACTAATACTGGTATACTGAATCAAACAATGTCATAAACCTTTCAAGAGTCTCAGACATGTTTCTCAAACAACGTTTGTCAAGTTACTATGCCTTCTTACCCATTTCTGTTAACACTACCTGTTACATACAACAGAATATCAACATTACCATATTTATTGGCAGTATATACCTCAGTGTGCCAATAAGCAAGGTAAGAAGACATGTAATTATGATAGAAATGATATGCAACTGCTGTGACAAGATCAATGTGTGGTGATACAATATGGTTCTTTCTACAAAATTTCACTTGCCTTGCTTCTAAGAATTTTCTTAAAAAATGCACAGAACATTTGTTTACACTTCCATAATTTTATGACATCAGTACAGCCACACATACTAATGGGTCATAACTAGCAACAAAGTACAATGGGATACTTCGAATGAGAACCTAATCCAACCACAAACAACAATGGTATATATGCATATAAACACAGTAGCAAACGATTACTAATCACACATGATTTTGGTGTTAGGGTATCTGTTGTTATGTTCTCATGCACCATGTATTTGCAGAATGCATTGCACACATGTCTATTTTCAATTTATACTTAACATAATATGTGGCGAGATGTTCAGATCATAAAGCTTCTCATTATGTAGTCTTCTCCATTCCCCTGTTACGTTACACTTCTTAAGGCCCAAACATCCTCCTCAGCATCCTATTCTCAAACATCCTCTGCCTATATTCCTCCCTTAATGTGACAAAGTTTTACACTCATACAAAACAGTGATATGCCTCGATATTTACTAAAACCTGTTTTATAACCCTTCTTATACACAGACACAATGACTGACCCCATCCACTGCTCAGTCAATTCCTCCTTCCTTTTTCCAAATAGAATTAATAAGTTTATGGTGCTCAGAATGAATTGTCCTACCTCTTGCTTTAATTAATTCTGCTGGAATTTGATCAATATCTAGCAATTTGTGTCTTTTTTACCTTTTCAATTGCTATCTCAAACTCAAGGGCACTGGGCTCAAGCACTAGTGGCCCTGCTGTATGTATTAAACTTACTTGCAACAGAATACATACTTAAGGGGGATGTGGCAATGTTTATACAAATTGAATCATAGCATATTCTCCTGCATAAAATATCCACTTGTGAATTTGCCAACCAGTATCATATTACTTCAATGCTGTCAAGGACATAAACCATTTTCCCAGATCGCACACCAAAACTTGGTACCAATTTTTTACTTAAAAGCAAACAATTAATCTAACTGTACCTGCAGATGAAACCTTAATGCCCCACACACATACCCCATTTTGAGAGCAGCTTTCGTACCTACCTACAAAACCACACATGACAAACATTCTCCACATTTCACCATCCTACTACCTCATATTTGTTCATTCTTTTTTTTCAGTCTACGTAACCAGTGATAACTCACTAACAATCTTCAATTATAATATTCTTGGCATAATTCTGTAGTCATCTATGTGGGAAACATCTCTGCATCACCGTACCTGCAATTTTACACGCTGCCTGTATATTTCTACCCTTTTATGCATAAATGCCCTGCTCTGCTGCCTGTTTGTTCCTTAACAGTCTGTAGAAATTACACCTTCACTGTCAGTAATCAGATTAATCACGTCTTCCAATCCGTGCCCAACATTTTTTCCCTGTATGTAAAAGTCAGCAAGTACTATGTTTCATGAAATAACTTATTCATATTTTCTGACATTTCCCAATTCAGCACTATGAAGAATACTCAGTGATGTTACATTCACACACATATCAATGAAGTTCCATTAATAATATGCATGCATGCATAAGACATGTGGATGTTATCATTACAATACATAAACCTAACATATTTACAAATTTTTGGACCATCTGACAAATATGAATGAAGTTTGGAACAGGCCATGCAACCCAAGTATGGTACCAATTGCAGGCTACATCTGAAGCATTCAGCAGTACACTTATTTCACTACCAGATGTTTGGGTACACATTGCAGATGATCTACAAGGAAATAGCTCACTGTTGTGACACCACTATAGCTGTATGTTGCACTGATAGTAACATACCCGTGACAACAGCCTCAGAATTTTGTTTCATACTGAAACTTTAATATTCGCTTTTTCCCAATACAAATCCCATGCTTTAATATTTCCCACACAAAAAACTTAATATTTATACTATATGCTTTGAAGAAATGTGTTATCAGAAGTTTACTGACAGGCCTACACCTTAAAAAGAATTACACTATTCAACCCAGTTCCTGTGCTGATGCTTTTATACACAAAACAAAGTTTATCCTCCACCCTTCCCCTTCCATGTCAGCATTTCTTGACCATAACTCTCTCTCGCGCTCTCTCTCTCTCTCTCTCTCTCTCTCTCTCTCTCTCTCTCTCTCTCTCTCTCACACACACACACACACATACACATATCTGTTGTGAATTTCTACTTCAGAACCTTTGGATGGATTTGTGGTAAATTTGGAAAGATCTTACTAAAGCATACAAAAGAAATTTTCATCAAACTGACATGCTACTACTAGAGAAACCAAATAAATATCTTGTTAAATACACAACCAGTCAAAAAAAATAATGCCTGGGAAAGTAGAATGGAATGAGACAGAAAGTTTAACTTCAATAAGCTATTTAAAAAATAACATGTCACAGCCAAAAAATACATACATAAAAACTAATTAAAGACAAAACAGCAGCAAACCAACATCAAGCTCTTCAAAATGTTGACTTTCAGGCACATAATTCCCTTACCAAAAGACCTTGCATTCTTAAAGAATGCTTTTGGAAGATTTCTGTACTCCAATGTGAAGTACACCTTTCCGTCTTGCTTAGTGTTCAGAGTCCTGTTTTGCTCTTGCAAATGGTGCAGTGAATGTTTATTATGGTGCCATATAGTAGCCAAGACTGTAACTTCCTTCTTAGCAGCAGAAATGTCATTCTTTTCTGACAAACAAGTGGAGAACATGTCATTTTGGCCAGTTACATTCAAGATGACATAACCATACTATCCCATTTGTTGTCATAATTAATTACATTTATAATTATTCTATCACTAAAGAAAATTCAAGTCAACTAAACTACAGCAACAAACAATTTCTGACATGTATGCATAGAACAGAACACATTTATGTATTGCTTATATTTTACAAGTGCACATCCTACACTGGTGTTTTGTATGGTCAGTTTGTAATGTGTCTTTTCGTCTTTCTTATTAATAGTGAACTACCTATGTTGCTTACAGTAATGAATGTAATGAATTTAAACCCACACATGGCAAGGGTTAGCTGTATTCTTTAATTCCAGTGGGCAGCTTCAAAATTAACAAAACACGAGGAGAAAGTGGTGTTAGTTTTAATGCACGTAAGACCACACTGTTCAATCACGCTATTAACATATGTCAGTAGTTATGATTATACCATGTTGAATGACAGGACACTTAATGAATAATAAACTGGGAAATGTGTGGAAGAAAATGGTTGTGGCCTAATTTGAAGTACTATCTTGTCATCTGCCTGCAAGGACTGAGAAAAACCATGAAAAAAGTCAATATATGATGGCCCTAAATAAATATATGTGGGGATGGAGTCAATTTTAAGGTGTGAGATGCCAGGCACTTCAGTAATGAGGAAATTGCTAGTAAATCTAATAAACACCCCAGTGTGCCTTCAAATGAAAAGGTAACTGAATAAAAAACTATTTTGTAACCTGAAGGACAGGAACTGAACACTCACTTTTAATCACTTTATGACACATGATTTTTTTTTTTTGGCTCTTGGAGTTAACACACAATTTTTGGTGCCATAGTGAATATCTGCGAACCACACAACTGGGCAGATCATGTCAATTACACATTATGAAAAGCATGGAAAGCACTTCATTTCATAATGCATATACTCAAAAAGGGAAATACCAAAACAAAACGTTTAGCTTATGCGGCACTAGTGAGACCGATACTTGAGTATGGAGCGGTGTGTTGGGACCCATACAGAGGTCTGGTCAGGTAAGTGTTTTAAATTGGGTGCAAAACAGAGCGGCTAGATTTGCAAATAATATAAATGAGTCAGGTTCGGAAACTTTGGCACAGAATGATAGCCCGAATATGTGCCCTTTTCAAGGCATACACTGGGGAAAAGATTGGAAAGCAATATGGGACAGACTTCTAAAACCATGCTACATGAGTAGGGATGGCCATAATCTGAAAATTAGGACTAGGAAACAAAGAACAGATGTTGGTAAATATTCCTTTGTAAATAGGACCATTAAAAGCTGGAACCAATTACCTGCAGGCTTACTAGCATCTTTCCCCTGCAAACTAAACACTTTTAGAAAGAGAACTAAGAATATAGTTACAAACAAGGGAATTCAAGTGGGGATTGAGTGTAAATAAGTGAAGTGATGTGAAGTATAGTGATGTGGAGTGAAATGACATGATATATGTGAAGTGATTTTGTTTTGAAGTGAAGTGAAGTTAGGTAAGTTGAAGTTCTTGGGGACAAAAGTACCATGCACTTTAGGGTGACTTTATAATGAGGGTACTTGATTGTATTGTGACTATTTTATTTGGTGTGTATCTTGTACTGTGGTTGTTTTAACTTGTTTTGTAATATGTCGGTATGTGTATGTGTGAGTTTTGTAACGTCTGTGTGTGTGTGTGTGTGTATGTATGTATGGGTTTTATAATGTGTGGGTGTGTGTATGTGTGGGTTTTGTAATGTGTGGGCGTTTTAGTAATATGTGTACTTGTATTTAATATGTTTTTGTACTGTTTTGTTTATGCATATTTACCTTTATTTGTTACTAGCAAAAGGACTACTGCCACCGAGTGAAAACTCAATTGCAGTAAATAATAATAATAATAATAATAATAATAATAATAATAATAATAATAATAATAATAATAATAATAATAACTAGAAATCAGGTTCACGATGAACATATGAGAAGAACAAACTTTAAGAATGTTGCCTACAATTTAATCCAAGAACTGTTACTAAAATTACATTCCAGAAACACACACAAAATTAAATGTCAGGTGTTCTTTAAGGGTATAAAGCAGTCTTGCACTTTGGTGAAATTAAAATAAACTACACTTATCTGAAGAAAAAAATGTGCTCAAGAAAATGTCTTAAGCCGAGAATAAAGTGGACAACTGGGGATGTTATGAAGACTTCGTGAACAGTTTCTACCAAATGGGTCTGGGGGCTGTTTCCCCAGGGGGTAAAGTAGCCATGGCCTGAAGTTAACCACCCACCTACATCTACTGCCAAGGTTCAGAATGAGTGGGACTATTCTCCCACATGCTTTAACGGCATGGACAGGGCTAACTTTACATTTACCTTTGTGACTTATGAAGTATGAGAGAGGCACTTCACTACATAGGAAGATGAGAAACGCATACAGAATTTTGGCCAAGAACTTCTTAAAAAAGGGGTACTCAGAAGACTGAAAATAGATGGGAATATACTAACATAGGCAGAAATGGCTAACATTCGTACTGAATGGCAGGCTTCAGTATTAGAGGTACTTAACCTTTCAGACATTCTACCACACGGAAGATTGCATCTAATAAATCTTCCTTCTCTTGGTACTACAACTCTTTGTCACTCTTGGCCTGCTCAATAACTATATGTCATAAATGCGATACCATATACAAAGAGTATGCGAGAATCAGAACATTATCAGCCACAAATGGTACCTCATGAAGTGAAAAATACATACAACTGCACTTTGAATTCCACACACACAAATGTCACACCAATTAATACATAAGTATTTATACAAAACACATGTTAATTTTGGAATGCTTATGCCAACTTCTCAACACGGTGACAATTCAACCATCATCAGATTTAAAATCTTCAAACGGGGGAAGACTGTCATTCAACATTAAACTTCTCCTTTACAGGAAATGTACAAGTAAATTTATTCTCATTCCTCTGCCCAACCCCTTGCATCAATTGTTTAGGTGAAGCTCAATGAATTTCTTTCAAATTAATCACAATCCTTATCCCAAACAATACAGCCATACATAAGGAGAAAAGAGGAGTTGTGTCCTGATCACAGTATTCAGACTAACTCAGGCAAAGGTTATTATGAATGTCATTACACTGTAACAGAACACTAACAATACTTTTCTAGGTTGTCATTTTATTGTGTGGTTTATTTTGCCATGTCATCACCTAGACTACACCATGGTGACAGATGAGTATGAATATGGTTTTTGGTGTAATAGAAACTGATGGGAAAAACCGAACTACTTGGAAAAATGGCAAACTGCCCTATGATCAAAACTGGACACATGCAGTGCCAAACTGACAATCAAACACCTGACACATGGCACAATTTTTTCCTGCTGTTATGTTCAGTCTATTGAACACACACAATTCCTCACATGTTGCAGAAAATGTTGCCAAATATTATTGTGAGGTACATTAATGGCATGGCAGACACTACTAATTATGCAAAAATTATGTATTACATTTCCTGATACATTTTCAACATAAGGCCCTCTTATGTTTAATATGATACCAATGGAGCCTGTTACATGCTAACAGCAACATCATCCATGACTTTACCACCCTGCAATTTTATAATTTTGTTTTTACTTGCCTAAGCATCTCAGCAATATCAATGAGCCCAACTTCAGCCATTTCGATTATAAACTGACATTTGCAACCAACAGCTTTAATTTCTATTAAAAAATTAACATACAGTACAGGCATAAGCAAACTAAGCAGCAATATATGGCTTAAACTAAGTTCATCAGTGCTATCAAAAAACAAACTTTTCTAACAGAAACCACTTGCTTTAACTCCACACAGTGATACAGTTTTCCAACACACACACAATATTTACACCATTACAGTTATTAAAACCTTATTTTAGTACCACAATTTCCCATTAAAACCCTACATGTGTATATGCTCTTTCAAAGAGGAACACTATACATACATAACTTGCTTGATGGCAAAAAGTAACCAAGAAAGAGGAAAACTGTTAAGTAGCCAAAATCAGAACACCACTCAAAACATATAAAAAACATGCCACATCATGAAAACAAAATGTCTGCTGAAGCTTGAATACAACAGGAATTAATGTGAAGTAAAATAAACCATCTGCCACTTCAAAATGTGTAAAAATGGTAAATGTCATTCATAACAACAACTTCAACATTATCAAAATACTCCCCAGTTCAATGAATACCTAGCATCAGCAAGCTACTGTGCCTGTGAAGAAACACTGCTTCTTGCTTGAGACCAAAAATGTGATATGAAGAGTAGGGCAAGAGAGAATTGGCCATTATGAGGACAGTTAAAATATCAATTAGTTACAATAATTTTTATATTCTTTCTACCCTATAATCGAAATATAAAACAACTTGTATCAACTGTGCCATATTTTCTTATTTGAGAAATCTGTGGAAAGAATATAATCACAATTTTGAAATTACATAAACCAACATATACAAACCCTTTACATCATAATAGTTACTGACATCCAGTAATTCTTTACAATAAAAAAAAATCCAGATCTGAAGGTATTGGTCTCAGCCATGCTGGTAGTTCTAGCACACAGTAAACTGTATGTTGCCTTCGTCACTACAATACAACCATGAATGAAAATAAGGCTGGGTACAGGATGCTGATCTCATCCAGTTTCACTGCATTAATCCTTCAGGCAGGGTTTCACAAATCCCAGGAGCCAAGCTGCCAAGGGAACTTAATTTTATACAGTGGTGCCTAATATATGTAGGTCCTCAGTACTGAATTTGCTTCATTTCACCCTTCTGGTATCTAGAAATTTGAGTGGCTCCAAGATATTTGCAAAATTTGTGCACCCTTTCCTTAAGGTAAGAAAGCGAGCATATTTAGTGGATAAGGGATGTGTTCATGGCCATTATCTAATAACCTTATGAGACAAATAACTGCACACACTGCATGCCAGTTACTAGACATAAAAATCCTTGCACCGCCACGTACTGACACCCCATTACAATGACTGGCAATACTATATATAGTGAATTGCAAGAAAATAGAGAGAGGAGAAAAAGGGCTTAAATGCCAATAAGGCCTGCAATAACAAAATTATCCCCAACAAGCTGTATACAATCTTAATACATGTCTATTACTGAAACAAACAAATATCAGTAACTCGTATGCACAGTTTCAGATATGGATGCAAGAAGAAACTGCTTCATTGAGAAAATGATAAAGACCATACTTGCTAAATATGTTTCTCCCCTGGTTGAAGACAAAATATTCAGTGCTCCACTATACTTGTCACTGATGGCCAAGTGTCACACATGAAACTTTAGCTGTCTCAACTCCAGTCACAAGACTAGAATTAACAGCACTTCTCCTTAACTCATGGCACATAATTCATCCAATGGATATAGCTGTATTTTACTCTCTAAATGTTGCAAGGAAACAATAAACACTGGCAGACATCTAGCTCACAGGGAAGAAAACCAAAAAAGGAGACATTTTTATGCATTCTTCATGAGTCACTATAAAATACTACAGCATAAACTCTATACACTGGATTCAAAACATGTGGACTGTGGTCATTCAAAACTGAAGATGTAAACTTCAGTAAAACTGCTCAAAACAATCTGCACACAGAAACTTACAAACCAAGCAACACTTGCATGGAGTAAGTTGAAGGAATTTCTTGCATGCCGAAATGTCTCAAGAATCACTCACTTCAATCATCATTCAACTAAAGAAACCAGGAAAAGGCCAACTACGAACCAGTCACTGTTTGATGTATGGAAGAATATCAGACTTGTAGTTTTAAGGAGTAATCAACACATGATTATGATGCAAGCAATCAGTGGGTTCTGAACCAGTCATACCAGTTTGTGTGTGGTCCAACAAATGAGAAAGAAACTACAAAATGACATGCCCTACCAAGCACATCTGCACACACAGAGATCACAAAATTTTACAACACAAGAGCATTCCAGATGAAGTAAATCTCTATCTATACCTAAAATACTCGCCGTTGAAGAGTGTGCTTTCCTGGCATGAAATTACACAGGCTAAAAAGAAAATGATATAGAAAATCCCTCACAGCAGTTTCACAAGAATAACCCATAACACCAGACATGTTCAGTAAGTATAGTGCCCCAGCCTGTAACTTTTGTTGTAAGCATTTTATTTTTTGGTAGGAAGTAGCATTTGTAGTAAGGGTGACACAACAGATGGCACAACAGTGACATTCGATTCAGAAGAGAAGTTGATGTGCACTGGCAATGACATTGGAAACTTGGTCCTGTGCAGAAGTTCATAGTAAAATTTGGTTTGTATGGGCAAAACATTTTCCCCCATTAAAATTCACTGCCAACAGACAGAGTTGTAAGGTGATGCCATTATGCGAGTGCAGCATGTCAGAAATTGGAGCAGAGAATTCAGAAATATCCACAACAACCAAAATGATCAAACTTGTCATCCCTGCACTTCAAGGACCGATATGAATGCAGCATGAGTACAGGATGTGATTTGGGGCCACCAAACCAATACAATGGGGGAAAAAAACTCCACAATAATGATGTGAAAATGGCTGTTTATGAATGGTTGTGAATGCCAAGAGACCAATCTTTGCAGTGATGGAATTTTTATACTCACATCAAGTTGGGAAAAATTCTTCTATGTCCTTGGGGTTATGTTAAAAAATAATGATACTTCGAAAGAAAAAATAAGCTACAGCTAACACTGCAATGCCTTCTCATTTAATTTATCTGACCTAGGGAACCTAGCTCATTAAACAAATCTCACAGAAAGAAGTCAGGAGTAATGGAAGAAAGAGCAAGGAACAGACTAGATAAAGTGACAAAAAAAATACAAGCATAAAAGGTAAAGTTTTTCTTGTCTGTGTCATGAAGACATATAGGGGGATTAGTGGCACAGTGCCACTATTAACATCAGCAACAGGGAGAGGTGGGTGGTTAGATTCATGCCCCAGCCCCTTTACTCCCAGGGCTGAACCCCGGTACCCACTGAATAGGTGGCTTAATGGGCCCCAGAGTCAGTCTACACATACTGGAGAAGAGAAAAATCTCTTGCCCCTGCTTGGATTTAAACCCCCGAACATCCAGCTCACACCTCGGTCATTATACTAACTATGCTACTCCAACTCCCACACACAATCATAATTGAAGAAAAATGATAACATTTCAGAAAACATGGAACAGGAATGGTGTTAAAGTGGTGATAGTTTGGATATAAACAACATGACAGTGCACCTGAATGAAACTGTTAAATTGTACAAGATGACAAAATTAAGGTTAGTAACTTCATACTGAAAGAATTCTGAGGGAATAATACACATCATGCTCTATCATTGTCTGGGTTTTGACATATATATGCAAATGAAAAACCAAAATACTGTCAGTGACATGAAAATTATATATAAGTGGTAGACAGACAGTTTATCTTGCAGAAGTTACTATGGCCCTTGCTTTATAGGTCTGGTATACACGTCTGTGGATTTTTCAGATCAAAGTGTATGATGAAGATACAAAAAACTGTTCTTGCAAAGTGTGAGAATTTGCCATAAATACTCAATACAGAGGAATATACCATATTCCAAGTATCAGACTGAACTAAAATCCTTGTGAATAACTTGAATGTGACATAATACATAAAGAACAAGTCATTAAACAAAGACATCCTTATCTTGTCAACTTTGTGTTTTTTGCCCAATGATGCAGTATCACACCCTCAAGAATTGGATCTTAAAACTGTTTTTCTAATATTTCTTATAGCTCAAACATATTAAAAATTTCATAGAACTTACAACAAATCCAAATGCATATCTTTTTTTTTTTGGGGGGGGGGCTCCGATCCAGTAAAAGAAATAAACAGTATTAATTTTATCACATACATTATTCTCAACTGTGTTCATTAATAAAGTTTGTATTCTACAGATGTTAATAAATGAATAAGAAAACTAAAGGTGTCAAATACTATTCTATTCTAGAAACCCGCAAAATCTTTGCATGTAAAAGATTGCTGAAGAGTATATGCCTGCACTTTCTGCAGCATATTTAAAAACACTGGCTCCATCTAGCTTTCAATGCACTGCAAAACATAATTGAGTTCATTGAATTTATGGGACCGCAATGTCGTCTATGAATATTCTGAAGCTGTCACATTTCATTACATTTTAGATTAGTGCTGATGACTGGCTGGCTTGACTTGTACATTCGCACACAACTCACGCAATATAGATGTTATTCATTACTTTTTTCTCTTATTTGGGACTACCGTATTTTATGATCCCTTGGGTCTGCATGATAGGAACAGAATCCACAATTTTCACAGGCCTACTTGTAATTAGGCTGTCCCATACCAGAGACTGTGGCCAGGAGACCATAAAGGTATACACAAACGAATTAAAATACAGATCATTAATTAAAATCGTTTCCCGGTGACGAGTAACTGATTCTGGTACACGATATCACACCAAGTTACAATTTTCAAGCAGAAAACTATGGTCTTCTTTAAAAACAAACCATGGGTACGCCAGGCCATTTGATGTATCTTAAACTGGCATTACTTGTAAGCAATGTTATAACACCGAAATAAAAACAAATTGGAGCTACGTGTACTTAAGATACTGCTACAAATTCTACTGATTTTGCACTCATTAGAAATGGGACGCAAGAAATAAATATCCTGCGAGTTACGTCAGTTACGCCTACCGTTCACATCGTAGCAACCAATACAAACGTTGACATAGAAGTGCAACTGTGCATCTGGTAAGTTAACGAACTTCATAATAACATTCTTTACATCATATATTCACATAATAACAAACTGTTCACATCTGACATCCATCAAACAAGGACACAATTGTTATATACGAGCCGTCAAATAGCATTTAACATGGCGGATACGACGAGCAGTAACAAGAAAAATTCAAGCACTTTACAACATATTTATATCAACAGGGATATAATGTTATAAAGATGATTTCATTTGTGTTTACCTTGTACACTGCAAACAGATGGTTTCCTTTATGAGAAGAGAACGCTGCCGTAATATTTGTATGGATATTACATCCTTCTTTCACTGACGCCATATTTTACCAAGCTATAGTCACGCAGCACCGCCATTTGTGATTGGTTGAACTAAGATCTTCAGTCGACTTTGGAAACATTTACTTTGCAGATTGGTAATGCACGTTCCAGAGGTCCTCAGTGTTCTCGGTATGGTTATTATTTACCTATCATCGTGAGGAAACTTCCCATAAAAACTTATTTATAATTCAAATAATAACCGCATACGATTACTTCGATATCACACATATTAATAAATTAATCGATGCAATTACTCAAACGTGCGAAATATATTTTAATAAACTACCAGGCAACAATGCAAACCCTACACAAACGAGATAAGTGCGAAGACTCCAGAACGGTGATGTTAAGTTGGCGAAAATGCAATTGACAGAGTGAACTGCTATCCTCCAAAATTGTCATTATTTTGGTGCATATGTAGTACGACTAACTAACTGACTAACTAACTAACGAACTCTCACCCACTCAGTCGCTCGCTCCATGGAACACAGTCCATCTGGAGACAGCATTAGATCCTCACCTAGTCAAGAAATTTCCCGCATTTTACGACACCAAAATGTTCAAAATCGTAGCCACAAGAGCACGCCACCTGTCCCTATCCTGAGACACATCAAACCAGGCCACTCCACAAACTGTTTCTTGAACATTTATTTGCATACCATATACCCATCCAAGCCTAAGTCTTTCAGATGGTCTCTTTTCCTCAGGTATCCCCACCAAAATCTGTCAACCACATTTCCTCTCTCCTTGTGTGTTATACACCGCGCCCATTTCATTCTTTTTGATTCCACCACACAAACTAGAGTATATTAATGTGTAAGTACATGAAAAATATGTTCCACGAAATATGATTCCGATATAAGTGACCCATATTTCATTCGGCATCACAGCTCTACCCAACACTTTCTGAATTTATCCATTTTTGACAACTATCGGTGTGCTTCTGCAGCGACTAAACGCATTAGCCTGAACATAAAGGAATTATTTAACTTCGACTTTTGATTTTCCGCTGCGTCGTAACTATTCCAATATTTCGGCCGGCAATACAGTTATCAACATGGCAAATGTAATGTTCACCGAAACTTTAAAATTGCATAAACACTCTGACGCATTAAAACCCGATAAACAGAAGAAACTCAACAACGAATTCCCTGGGTGGGGAGAAAAAAAAAATTCGACTTACTGGCGTCGATCTGCATGTAATTGTGCAGTATGTAAATATTTCACTTTATGTAGCACCAGGTTTCCACAGCCGGGCACTTGAGGATTCAGGTATTTTGTGAAACTGGGACTTAGGGTTACATTTAAATTAGGAGGGGGTAGGTACGTCAAAACACAACTGTCTTTGTATATCCTGAACAGACTACTTCACCTACTGAGGTACAAAACCCGCCCAGCCGTATCTCTTCACTCCAGCTCTTCCGCAACATATCTCCACACGTGCCAACAAACTCTACGACCAGTTAGACTGACGATACTTAATCTAAACGAATACTTCCACAATCATACATACAACCAGTCTGAAACATTCATGTAGCCGCTACAGACGTACAAACGCTACAGAAACGCTTGGGATACCCCAAGCTTTCCACTTAGCACTACTAATCCCACCTGGGTTTTTTCACCTCACACAAAGTGTACAACCATATATATGTACTTTAAATTCAATGCACTTTGCTTATAGGACATCACGTACAACAGGCACATGTACTATTAACTCTATCTACTTTGCTAGTCGAACATATTATTTCAGTATGGATAAACCTCATGACAACGAGATCTCGTTGAAAGTTTGGAATACGTAGCACAACGAATGATCTTACACTGTATAGTTTTCGTCATTATACATTTTTGTGACCTGAGGATGGCCCACAGAGGCCAAAACATGTCGTCAGCCTAATAAAAAGGATACAAGGACAGTTATGTTTTGACTTACCTACCCTCTTCTAATTTGCATAAAACACAACGAGGATGATGCATCTAAAGTTTAAATTTAAGTTCAGCAACAAACAAGTGTAGTAGCTCTCGACCGACAGGGACGTCAAACACCCGGTGAAAGTTCAATGGAGTCCTGGAAACGATGTCTTGTTCCGCCTCCAGCGTCGTGGATGTCGGTACTGAAGCCGACATGGCTCAGTGGTTATATATAGTATCACATAGATGGCATAGATAGGTAAATTGACGCGGCAGGAGTATCACATGATCGTTGTCAGTCAACACTGGGTACTGCAAGAATATCGCTGACTTCTAACGGAGTAGGTAACAGGTACAGACGGTAGTACCAGCCGTCCGTGGCGCTGTAAATGTACGTTTCCATAGAGATTGCAATATGTCAGTGGTATTAACACACATGGAATTAAATCGTTTCACCTGGGAACGGAGGGGGAGGCAATCCAAGCATGATGGCTAATACATGATGGCCGTACGGTTGTAGTTTTGTGCTGGTGAAGTTTTGTCTGTGTCGTATGTGCATAAAGGGAATATCTAAGAAATATCTTTCTTGATGGTCGTATAGGCATGGGTTGCAATGAAAGAAGAACAGGATAGAACTCCTCTGAGGACAATTTTACAGAATTTTATAAACCATATTGAGAGTTTGGAAATCCAGAATGTAGAGGATAGATATGAGAAGGAATTTCAGGTGCTGATATTTTACAGACGGTGTCAGAATATCGTAATACTTTTTTTTGCCGTAAATAATAATTACGAGTTTGATGAACGTACTATTTTTATTTAATTGGCTGATATAATCAGCGAGGTACCAATAATTCGAATCGATTTGTTTATAGTTTTAGGGTATTTTGATATTTAAAAGACTTGGATTAAGTAGGTATTAAAGAAACAATTACAGTAAGTAAAGCTTCGTATAAGACTCATACACAATAGATATATGGTAAAATTGTGAAATATCACAAGGATTATACAAGTATATAGTTGTATACTTTCTAAAGTTTTGTATGTAGCTTGATGATGGTCCGTTAGTGCCGAAACATGTACACGTAGCTTATCATTATGCAATAAATGTATAGTTGTGTTTGATGGTGATTGTGCTGTTAATAATGTATGTACATACACGAGGATGTGTTTTAAGTTATTGACATGTGTCTCAGATTTAGCAGTAGTGTACAGATCACCTACCTTTTCTAAGCTGTAGCATGGCTGCTGTCCACTTACTTTATACTAGACATGATAATGTGTGGTCTACTACAGTGAGTTCCCAATGCAGTGTCCTTGATTTATCTGGCCCATACCATTCATTACTGCACAGACTGTCTCACAAGACACTAGGCAATGCTGCGCTGGCTGCCATTTAATTTGCCACCAGTTAACGTGTAGGCCATTTAGTTCGAGTGTTGCTCTTAATATTTGGCTTTTACTGACCTTATGTAAAGGAGGTGCTAGAAATGGATTCTTCTGCTTTGCAGACGTTTATGACATGTAACAGACACATTCATAGCCAGTCACAGTGGTTTTTTTAAGATCATCATCAGTGTAAGGATTGTTACCATACACTTTATCCTTTAACATTTCGCCCAGGTAAAAATCACACAAGTTCATATGTGGTGAAGAAAGAAGCCACAATTTCCTGCTTATTTTTCTTTCACCAAAAACACTATGTACAGTGCATAGTATGTAATTAAATGTCATACACTTGTAGCATATGGTCTGGAATAGTGTAGCCGGTATAGTGACAGACTACAGAATGGACAGTCTGGGGATATACACATGTTCTCAGTGGAGTGAGATTTTCTGCACCCATCCAGACTGGGTGTGGTACCTGCCCAGGCTCTTACACAATGGGTACCGGTTCATTCCTGGGGGTGAAGTGGCTGCGGCATGGAGTTAACCACCCACCTGCATCTAGTGCAGAGGTTAAAGAAAGACCAGAGCTATACTTCCCCCCCTCTGTGTGTTCATGGCATGTTTTAGGCTGAACTTTACTTTTATGTTTACAGTTGTAGCACACATCGTGTCAGAATGTGTGTAACATCAGTGTGAATACATAGTCTCAAAAAAAATGGATCATAATCCTAGTGTGATTTTTTTGCTTGTGGGGCATGTTAGAGGAAGTGTATAGTGATAATCATACTGAAGATGACCTGCAGTGAGGCTTTCAGCATGAAATGTTTTGCTCTGATGATACAATTTTTAATTGAATGATGTGCCGTAATGGTATGTTCTTCAAGTAAAAAATTCAGCATGTTGTGAACAATGAATACATTCAGAAATGCCATTAACTGTTGCACTGTATTCCTGAAGAACATTCTGTATTGCTTTATAATCTGTGTTGGAGAGTTTGTGCACCACATTTATTTTATATAGATGTAAATGCAGCAGTTTTGCTGCAAGTCATGTGGATACACACAGTCCTGTTCGCTCTGCAAGTTGAACAAATGATTTTCTTGGAGATATCTCCAATGTAGTATGATTTTCTTCTAGCTTTTCTTCAGCACGTCTTGTTTGTTATCTTTCCCTGTTTAAAATTTAACATGTTGCTTGAAACATTTTCACATTTTTGTAAATTCTGATGTTTGGTACAGGTCTATCTTGAAACTTTCTTCTGAAATTATGTTGGTATTTCTTGTAGGATCACCATTTAGTATGTGCATCATACAGATATACAGAATGTTGCAGTGATGTTTGCATTGCGACTGAAGACTGATTTCATATCTACAGTCATATAACAATCCTTATGTGAGAGATTGGGTTTTGGTGGCTTGGTGAGTCATCCAATTTTCATGCAGTATTGTTGCCGATGTACAGCGACCAACAGTAAGGGCCAGTTAAAGTGAGGACCCTGTAGGTATTATCCATCTTAACCTTTTGGCGCCGGATTGTTTTTTGAAATTTTAGCACATCCTGTATATAAAATGTGAATAAAACAGGAACCAAATACATTAGAATTATGAAACAAGCTGCATTTTGAAGAGAAAAAAAACAGAGAGTATATACCATGTTTAAAATATTCAATATCTGTATTTGTTGCATAAATATATAAAATGCAACGTTTAGAGGTTAGTGGTGCGGTAGGACCACTATAGTGGTGGTTAGGCATCATAGGGTTAATTGATCATGCATATAATTAAACTAAAAAGTCCATATCATTGAACACCAAAGTTCTGAAATGCATGTAACACTTTTTTAATAGAGCTGCCAAATTTATAAAGTTTTAGTATCATACTAGAAACTTGTTCTGACTGTGAGTCCATATCATTTGAAAAGTCAATCCATAATTCTTCTGATTGAATTGGCATCATCCTTGGATGAATAATGTCATGAGTAATATAGGTAGATGTACTATGAAGGTATGTCTTCTAGTGGATGGGACCATGTAGTTTGATACATATTTCCCAGGGTTGGAGAGGAACATTCTACCTCAATCTTTAGACTGTTATCAGACTGCCCTACTGGCATGTTACAGGGTGAACTTTACCTTTTCAGTTCTAAATTGTAGTGCATGTTACAATATATTAAGGTACTGTATTTACTAGTTTATAAATGTTTATGGCTAATTAATAATTACTTTGATGATGTTGCATCAGCTACAGAAGATTAGAAGTATGATGATTTTGGTAGTAAAAAGAGGAAGTAATAGAGATGTTGATGGAAATGTAACTGGGAAATAAGAGAATTGAGAGTATAAGAGAAGAAAGACTTTATTTTACTGCTTGTTGAATGCCAAAGGAGTATGAAAATTGGTACACTTTTTGATAAAGTGACTGTTTTTTCATTCAGGAATTGAAGTTCTTCAGTGAAATTTTGAAGACTTCCAAACAGTATTCTTGCTCAGAAGGTGAGAAGGAAGTAAACCGCAAGAAGAATCGTTACAAAGACATTCTACCTTGTAAGTGTTTGGTATTCTTGAAGTAGCTGTTAAGGAAGAATGTTTCAATTTATATGCACAGACCTGGTGAAACGTGTGGATTTCTTAAGTAGTGCTCACTTAGAGAATGTCAATGGTGAAATAGTAACATTTATGGTTTGGTGGAGGTCTAAACATTTTATACAATCCTGGCGGCACTAAGTTGCAATTAATTGTCTAGTTATTGTACGCTGTAAAAATGTAGGAGCTAATTTTCTACGTTATGAACCTAGGAGTGGTTATTCCTAGAACTGTATGTGACAAACTAAGTTGTTCTTGAAGGAGTTTTTTAAATGTCCTCTTAAGTGTTTTCATCTGTGTATAGAGGCTTATTAAAAATGTTATATTATTAATTTTGGAGCTTAGTCATCTCTGTGTTTTTATTAACAGTAGAATATCCAATACCTGGAATTGCCACACACACAGCTTTATTATTTTGCTTTGTTGCCATGTTTTTAGTATTTAATCCAGGATTAAGTTTCATACAAAAGTTGATAGACAGGCTTATAATCCGTAACTGGAACAGGTTTTCCAGCATTCACTGCATGGTCCCAACAATTATAATAATTATTTGGGAAATTAAAGGTACGTTTTAAGCATTCACAGTGTTGTTATTTCATATAAAAATAATTTTAACACACTCATATCTCATATTATTGTTACTAAGAAACATAAAAATGTATTTTATGCATCAGCAGCATTGTTATTTGACACCGACTCAGTCTGATAGATATGCGTATTTTTAGGAGTCAGGTGCCAGAATTTCATGATACTGTGTTTAGTGATGTTAACATAGATTCCATTTCACATACTTGCATGCTTATCATGCTGGTATCCTGGATAATGAGAAATTTAAAATACTGACATTTGAGGTTGTTTGATCTCCATAATGTTTCTGGCATCTGATAAGTGCTTTTTGGAAGTACTTTTCATTGCACATATCTTTGTTGCAGTTGACAGCAGCCGTGTCATTCTGAGTGAATATGCAGGGGTTCCGGGCAGTGACTATATCAATGCTAACTACATCAAAGGGGCTAGTGGTTCCCCAGCATACATTGCTTGTCAGGGCCCATTGCCACATACCGTTAACGACTTCTGGCGAATGGTGGTGGAATGTGAGGTGCAAGTCATTGTTATGGCATGTAATGAGGAGGAAGCTGGGAAGGTGATTGTGTGTATAAAACTAAGTGTTGAATTATTTTAAGGTGTGACAGAGATATTCTTCTAGTGGTAAAGCCTGCTTTTGGAACACTCAGAGTTTTAGATCTTTGAAGCTTGTGACAAAGTGCTTTAGTTTTGCCATGAACATTGTTTTATCAGGTAATGTGGCCTCCATTCTTTTTTGGCAGAAACCACTCAAGGACTGTTTCATTCCCCATTTGTAAACGGTCTTTATCAGTTAGAACAACTAGTCATGTTACAGCTGTGTGCAGAATGGTAAACTTTATCATAGAAATCACTCCTTCCTCTCTTCATTCTTCACTGTTTGATGAACTGCCATTCTTATTTTTCAAGTCTTTTAACCCATTTGCTGAGCTCTGGTTGTGGAGAATTGTTCCCCTTTCACACATTTAAACTTTGTATGTGTCATCTGGTGTCAGGGTTACCTCGGTTGCATATGTTTTTCCATTGTCTCCTCAATTTCTTTCTATGCCATGTTTTTTTCTCCCCCTTTTGTGTGAAACCTATCCTCACCTGTTTTTTTTCCATCTCATTCTTCCATTCTGGACTATTCCTTTTCATTTCATATTCATAACCTTCTTTGGAATCCTTCATTTGTTCTTGAAACATGTCCATAGAATCTTCTTGTTTTTTGCTTTCTTTTTGTTTTTATTCTGTCTTCTACGTTTTTCCTTTCTGTACATTTCAAAGATTCATCTCTGCTTCCTTTAGAGTACCAATGTTTGCCTTGGTCATTTTTCATGTTCATCCTTTGTGTGTTAATACAGGCATGTGTTAACTTTTAAATAAACTTTTTTTGTTTAATTCTTAGGCCTTTTCTGTTTCCAAAGTACATGGGCATTTTCCCCATCATGTTGTGCATCCCTCTACTATCCAACAGTTTAGCTTGACAGCAGGTAGTGCAGCAATCACTGCTGTTGCAGTTTGCCATGGGACGGGGTCTGTGTGTTTTAGTTCAGTCTGTTGGGGGGTACCATTTGATTTTATACTCACCACATTTAAAGAAGATATTTGAAATTGTTTCCTTTGGCTTGCTGATGCGCAAGATGTCTAACATACATTTGTTATGGGTAAAAGTTTTGATGTGGAAATTGGAAACACTACATTATGAATACTTTCTTTCAAATTGTCTTCTTTGGACTTATTACTCCTACTACTACTACTACTATACCCTTTATGCTTTCTTAACTGCCGATACTTTTCTGTAGTGTACAAAAAATCCTGTTCCCAGTTGATAATTTTTGTTTCCTTTTCCATAGAAAAAATTATAATCCCCTGCTCTTAGCATCTTCCACCTGCCCACCCACTAAATCTAATTTATATCTTGCTAATTCCCTGACTACTGCTCCAAGCGAACTTGCGCTCTGCAGGCTCATAAAATTCCAAGTACCAAATCTCATGTCCCTTTTTGGTTGCTTAGGTTGTAACAGAGTATCAGTCCAGGTCCAAGGCTTTCTTTGTAAATGGTTCATAACAGGATATGTTTTTATGGAGAGGAGTTGTTAACACTTTGCCCAACCCCCAAGCTGGAGGACCACCCCTTTTCGACTGTCCGAAACTCATTCAATATATTCGCAGCTACCCTCCATATTGGAGGCCGTTCCTCCATCCTTTATCCTTTAATGTGTCTCACTAGTCAAAATAGCATGGGTTCAGATCTGGCAAAGGAGGTCAGAGTCCCCTGCTCTTTATTCTGTCACTGAAAGCTCTCTGTAAATAACATGTAGAATTGATGAATTGTCTTCTGGGTATCTCCCCGGCATCTGAGTAGTAAAAACCGACGTTTTGGAACACTGTATCGGTTCCATCTTCAACAGGTGCTGCAATGCACATTGCAGCACCTGTTGAAGATGGAACCTATACAGTGTTCTGAAACATCGGTTTTTACTACTCAGACGCCGGGGAGATACCCAGAAGACAATTCATCATTACTACTACACGGCGAAAGCTTAAAATCTAGAACATGTAGAATTGTTTTCCATATGAGCTGTTGCACTGTCTTGCTGAAAAAGGCTTAAGTTGTCTTGATATTAGACAGGCCTTCAAAAAATGGTGTCAAAATATAACATACTGGTTTGAGCTGATGGTCTCAGAAATTAAATTGGCCCACTAATTCTGGTTACACTCACAGCATACCACATGGCAAAATTAGCTACATGTAATGGCACTCTTTGAATTAGCATTGGTTTTCTGCAGACCAGTACCTGTTTTCTGAGAGTTAATTTATCCACTGAGATGAAACCAACTTGTCACTTTTACATTGTCCATTCTATCCACAGTGATTCAGTTACCACCAGGTAAACCAACAAATACACAGTTTGTCAGAATCACAGTAGTGTTATCGTACGTCAACTTCTGCATGTTTTGGGCCTCACTGGCCCATCATCAGGAAGTGCATAGTTGCATAAAAGAATCGTTTAATGTTTTTATCATCTCCAGTATGTAGTAGAACTGTCATAAATTCGTCAGCATGTGATTTATGTTAGATGGATTTGTGAACTGAAAACTATAAAATTGTTAGGTTATAAAAATAGTTTAAAATTATAAAACATTTAGTCGTAACAATTATTACATGTGTAAAAGGCGCTGTAAACAGTGTCCAAATAAGAGAAGTGTAATACAGATGTCATAATATATATAAACTACTATAAGATATAGATGTAGTACGCACCAGTATTTGGAACAGTCTGTTAGTTTGAATGTGTTTGCGGTACTAAGGGGTGGAAACTAGGTTAGAAGACAAGCGTACGAAATTAGATTACATTCTGGCGTGACATAACATGAAAGTTAAATATCAGCTGATATATTGGGTTTCATTCTCCTGTGTTTTGTTCCGGAATAAGTTTGTTGTGATGATAATGCAATTTAATATAAAACTTTTCGCAGGGATTCAGTAATGGGCCATTGTTAGCTTATTTGAGTAAGGATATAATATTATTGATAGGTCCATATTTATGTTTGTTATATAAAATATGTAGGGCCAGTACTGATTGTTGGTTGTTCTGTTTTATGTATCTCAAGTGTTCTTGGTACCTTTGTTTTAGACGGTAAGAAATTACCACTACTCACTGCGTAATAACCCAGAAGAGCGCAGTTCTTAAAATAGTGAGTTTCTCGTAATTGCTGTCCTTTTCTTTCATCTTTAATATGTCAGTTACCTGCCTGCAGATATACATGGGTCCCTGTGCCCATACACGTATTTTGTGAGTTGATCATGTGTAAATGTTGCTTTGTTCCTGTGGGAGGTGAGATGCATGTGTGTTGAGACTGATAATGTGTAAATTGGTGCCTGACAGCTAGGGAAAACCCATACTGTGCGTTTTACTATATACAACCCAAAATTTGTGGCTAAATGTGGGAGGTAAAAGTACAATATTTAATTTTCTTTTGAAATTTTTTTTGCTTAGAAGTAGGGTTCTGTACATTATGTGAGTAAGTACAAAACCTTAAGTAAGAAAGAGTTGATTATGGCTTATTTTTGTAGCACAAGTGTGAGAATTATTGGGTGGACCGAGAAGGTGAAGAGAAGCAGTTTGGTATGGTTGCCATTCGCTTGGTGAAAGCTAGCACTGTTTGCCCAGACTTCCTAGTGCGTACTATGCGTCTTAAGTATGTTAGCAGTCAGTTACCTCATGGTAAGTAGATGTGTTCACACTCACATAAATGCAGAGAGTTTGTTTTATTGTAACACTGAGGACTGTAGAACAGGTAGTTTTTTTTGTTTGGTATGCAGTAGTGATGTGACTGCTGTGCAGTAAACCCTCCGGCAATTAAAAATATTAAAGCAAAATTGTGCTATGTTGACTGTAATTTTAGTAAAGCACATATAATATTAAAGAATTGTGGATATTGTTAGTTTCAGAGGAACGAACAGTGTGTCAATTTCACTATTCAACGTGGCCAGATCATGGCGTACCTCGTTTAGTGCGACCATTGTTGGACATGGTGAGGTTGGTTCGCGATACACAAGCTTCTGAAACTCTGCCTGTTTTGGTCCATTGTTCAGCAGGTTGTGGACGAACTGGTACCATCTGTGCCATTGACTATGTGTGGGGTCTTCTTCGAGCTGGAGTAAGTTTTAGCCATATTACCAAAATCTTGTAGTGGAGGTTTATTTCCTTAAGTTTATATGGATGTACAGGGTTTTTTTTTGAAAAGTGCCTGCTCCTCCATACTTTTTTTTGTTGAACTTCAAGGTTTGTTACTGTGTTCACAAAAATCTGTTATCACTGGAACTGATTTAGCCACTCAACAGCACTTGCACACTTGTAAGATGTGTAAGTATATTAATATATTTATTTATTTAATACAGAGTGTCCAGCTAAGTGTGGAACCTGGTTATGAAGTTTGGAAACCTCCTTATGTAATCCACATGAATAATCTGAATTGTGTAATGCAACTTGTTGTATGTCAGAGCAAGTGTTGGGGGTGACCACCTTCGAGTCTCAGATGTGTGACACCTGTGGAACAAATTGTTAAAAGATTTTTTAAGTTATTGCCTAAAAATTATTGATACTGCATGCCTGAGTGGATTATCTTTCAACCAGTAAGCTGTCTGTTAATCAGTTATTTTGAGTGTTTATGTGGAAGTTTAATTAATCTCATCTTAACATAAGTTAGCAATGTATTTACTGGAACCAATTACAGGAACAGACTATGGAGAGACTCCTGGATGGTTTGTATGGCTGTAAATTTGTATGGTTTTAAACGAAACAATTTTATTTCTCTATGTGCAGATTACATTGATATACTGATTTCCTGGAATTAGCAGTTTTAAAGATTTTTGTGTATGTGCTTCTGAACACACTCAATCATCTGTTCTTCTGACAGAACATGTAATTTATGTAGATCCTTCTTGAAAAGGAAATCTGTTGTTCATAGTTTGTTGTCCAGTGGCTGTATTTTTTATTTTCAACTGAAGTGCCAATGAACCAAATTTTAGTTTTTCTGTGATTCTCTGTATACAATTTTTTCCGTTATGTAGGTTTCCACAATACAGAAAACCCTCTTTTACACTGTACTGCATATTTATAAACAAATACAATAATTTACATCTGCTGCACCCAGCATATGAGACTGGACTGTCATCATTCATTGACTTATTGTAACCAAACACGTGTGACAAGACTGCCAGGAATGCAACATACAGAGCCTAATAAAAGAAGCGAGTATGTATTCCACATTATGTTGGATTCCCTGTGTGTAATCTTCAAATAGGTCACTTTCTAATCACTCTTTATGAGGTTTCCTAACAGATTTCTGTACACAGTGAAACAGAATTAAAATTTTGGTTCCATTTCAAGCTACAGAATCTGTACATATGGTGACACAAAATGTAAATAATTTAACAGTTAACCGCTGTGTTGATGGCATGCTTATTTGATTTGCAAGAATTATTGTTACTATTAGTGATGAATTTTTGTTGTTTTGCATTACATGCTTAACTGTTTCATTCTAGAAACTCAGCAAACATTTCAGCTTACACAGACTGGTTCAGGATATGCGAAAACAGCGGACTGCCATGGTGCAAACCAAAGAACAGTATATTCTGGTGCATCAGGCTGTGAGAGAACTCTTCCGTGAACAGTTGCGCATGATTGACTCTCATCCCTATGAGAATATTGATGCAAATGGAATGCCATTAGTAAAAGAGGAACAAGAACCTGTGTATGCCAGCCCTACCATAATTATTCTTGCAGAAAATAATAGTGAAGGTTAGATCAACAAGAAATAAATATTTAGAATAAGGTTTCCTTTGAACTAGAAACCAAAGGTCTTGTTTCATGAACTGAGTTAGCATGTGCACAGAAGACACATAAATATTATATTTTGAAATGACACATTCCTGTTGCCTTATTCAATTTTAGGTATATTTTTTATTCAAAACAGCCAATATAACGTAAAATACAAAAAAGGCCAGAAGAACGTAAACCATCAGCAGTCGTTAAAGCAAAAGATTTACAGACCCCTCAGTAACTCTGTGTTATGATACCACCAGTTATTACATTTATATGAGCCGCAGAAGAATAAGCAGTTGGTGACTTTAAATCGGTCTGCTGAGTATGAAATAAATTAACATACAAGCCACCAACCAACCCTAAAACAACCTTAACAACACTAAAACCAAACCTATATTTAGACAAAATAGGAAAGATGTGAAACAACCCATATCCACCAAGCTTTAACAAAACACCAGCCAAAATCATTGAACCAGAAACAGGAGTCTTCACATGGGCCCTAGGAAGTGACAGATGAACAAAAAATATAGATATCTTAACCAAAAAGCCAAAACACACAGACATAAAACATTCTTCTGTCCAAAACAGTATCCTGCAATAAAAATAAACATAGTGAACCCAATATATAATTCGTAGATACAATTAAAATTATAAAATATTTAAATGTGCTCCAACATGTTTCGGATCACAGGATCCATCATCAAGGAGCCTTGTACAGTGCTTGGCTAAAAATTTCAAGAGTGGTTCAGTCATGTCCATTGACATGTCCACGCATCAGTGGGTAACCAGTAACTGATGTTCCAGTGCAATGTAATGTGCTTATCTTCATGGGTCAAAATCTTTGATTTAGTGTCATATTCCAAAAGGATGGAATCCTCAAATAAACTGCTGCATAAACCTCAAAACTTGTGTACTTGAAACTAGCTTAATCTGAGTGTTGTGGGCAAGTGGTTAGCACTTCTGCTTTTTATCTGGGTTTAATTCTCGGTATGGAAATGCCCTTTGTCATGGTTTTATTCATTCCCTGAGGCACAATTACTTGCTTCGGTATGGTTTGTAATTCATTATTCTCTGACCCTTCTTCATTTGACATTATATAGTCTTCACTACTGACAGTGTTAGGTGTATAAATAAATAATTACAATAAAATGAAAGCTTAATGTCTTCCATATCCATTTTTTTTGGTATTATGTATTATAGAATATTACACTGACATATGGGACCATTGTTTTATTTCATTACATGGATATGAATGTTTTGATTCTTATGAGTTTCCTTCGTTTTTCCCTCAGAAAAACAAGATGGAAAAGAGAAAGAATTGGAAGAGCAAATTCCTCCTCTACCGCAGAAAAAAAGAAGCTCTATTGCATCTTCCAAACAGGAGAAAGAAGTTGAAAATTTAACTGAGAAGCAACGGTCCATTGTGGAGCAGTCAGGTGTTGGCATGCTTCACAAGCCTCGAATTGCTAAGCTGAAGGCTTTATTTGAACGTAGCCCAACAACAAGGGAAAGTAGAAGTTTTCAGTCCAAACAACAAAAGTGTCAGTTGGTGACTCGAAGTCATTCTATTGGTGCTGTGCATGTCAGAGCTGAGAATCAAGAAGAGCAGGTAGTTGTAAAAGCAGAAGGATGTAGAGAGGGTAATATAAATGACCCTGTTGTATGTAATGCCAGTTTGCATGTTTCCCAGAGATCCACAGTACAAGGATCATCTCCAGTTAGGCCAACTGTTCCTATCAAACGAAGTAAGTCACTGAAAGTTTTAGGTAGCAATCAACATTATAAACTTACTTTAGCTACAGCCTTAAATTCTGTTACACCATACAGCACTGCAGATGATGTTAGCTCAGTTCCAAGTGCTTCGTCTGTGAAACCATCAGATAGTACATTGTTCCGCAGAGATGACGGTGCATCAACTTTGAAACCTGGAAAGAAGTATTTGACAAGGAGTAAAGGAGTTAATATAAGTGAGCCTGACATTGACAGTAGGAGATTTTCACAGCGAGGAAGTGAACACTGTATATCTCAGACACACTTGAATCAGTTGACTTACGAAGGCAACGGTATGGTTCCTAGACGGAGACGGAGTTTGGAATCCGTTAACTTTGAGGATATGACAGTACCTGGTGGAACTAGTCTTGATTGTTGCAAACTTGTTTTACAGTCATCATCTCAATTACGGTCTACAAATGTTGATGCTAAGCTGCTACAAGATAGCAACGATTACACTGTTAGCAATATAAAACATCATGTATTGTGTGACCATCCAGAAAATAAATTGCAGAGTAGTGAGGCAGCTGACACCTTGACATTAGAAGCTCAAAGGAAAGTAAATGCTATTGTTGCAGGTTTGGGGATACGTGAAAGGAGAAATAGCTTTCGGCAGGCCGTGGGCACTGACCAAGAAGGGGATTTGAAATCAAGTAGAAAGTTGAGAGACTATGAGACCATTTGGCCCAGTGGTAATGTTGTTTCATCTCCATCAGGCAGTGTGCAATCACGAGAGAGTTCATCTTCAGGATCATATGTAAATGTTATTTCAGGAAACAGCTCTACTGCAGGGTCAGATTTGATGCATTCCCACATACAGACAAGAAAAGGAAAGGTTGGTAATTGGCAAGAGACCCAAAATTCTCAGAATCCCAGAGATGACAGACTTCAACAGCCAGATGAAATGAAATGGCCTTCTGTCTCTTGTGGATTGATAAATAATAGAGTAAGTGAAGTTAAAGGACTTCCAGTTGAAGGGTCAATGCCAAAGCATGGTATGAATGTGTATGTAAAAACTGATAAATCAGATGTCAGATTTGAAAAATCAAGTATCCAACCAAAACATTTATTAAGAAGTAAAGTGTTGATTCCAGAAAGGACTGAGTTGCATCACAGCCAAGCAGGAATGGATCCCAAGCTGAGTGCAGATGAGTGTCCTGGGAGGTTTAGTTTATCAGTTGACGCCAGTAATAATTTTCAGTCATTACCTCAGTGTGAGTTAGCAGGCAAAAGGCCAAAACCTGCTGCTTTGTGGCAGAGGAAGTCCAAAAATCATACAAATTCTAAGTCTGTTGAGATTAAGCCTCATTCCAAACAAGAGAATAGTTTGCAGACTACAGTTGCCAAGGAATTGCGGACAGGTCCTTGGGTTGGAATGACAGGTGTTACAGGCAAGATTTCAGCAAAGAAAGTGTCATATAATTGCAGTCCTTCTAGTGTTCCACACCACAGAAATGCAACAGGACTGGTTGTAAATCATGGTCCAAGCCCAGGAGTAGGTAATGCCGTGCAGGGTCAGTGCAAATCGGTGCCAGCCTTGTGTGATGCCATATCAAGGCCTACAGAAGTCATGGCTGCACCGTTTACTCAACATAAGAAGCAATACACCAAGCAACCAATCAGTTATGGTATGTAGTGTGTGTTCACATATACAGTTTTATTAAACTCAGTTGTATGACAATGTTTATAATTTATGGAGAAGTTTCATTTTCAGTATTTAAATGCTTTTTGGTGTTATTTTCGGAAAAATATATGAAACCATTCCAACTAGTTCGACAGATTTTAATCTTCTGTCTTTTATTTCAACATGGTAATAAGGCTTTAACTGTTGCTCCATTTTTAGCCTACTTCTCTTCTGGGAAAGGAACAAAAGTAGCTTTTGAGTGATATTTTGTGTCCTTAACACAACTTTTGAACCAGCTTACCACCTTTTATGAAACCTGGGTAGTACATTGTGCAATTGGAGGATACCTCCATGACTTACATCTTACTTTTCAACAGCCATAAACAGCATGGTGAATCTATGAACTTGTGGTGAGGTGGGTATAACAGTAACAACATTTACATTCTGGTCTGCAGTGATGCATGGTAATAGACCTTGAAAGGTATGCAGTTTTTCTTAAATAATATTTTTATGAGTGGCACGTGGTGGTGCACTTGGATGAGACACTGTGCTACAAGCTGCAATGTCATGGATTCAGTTCCTGATGTGGTCGTTGGGTTTTTTTTAATTGACTTGATCCTTCCAGCTGAGCTGGGGCCTAGTTGTCATCGCGGCCTCTAACAGAAATGGGTACCAAGTATATCTCCTGGGGTTGTAAAGGCGGCTGATGTGTAGGGCTGGCAACCTTACCATCTTCATGTGCCAGTTGTCCAGAAATTCTGGGAGCCTCAGCTTTCTGGAGCCATAAGGGCCTATCCAGGCCTGTAATGGGGTAGCTTTATATTCACCTTTTAATGTCTTTATGGAATATAAAATTAACGTTGTGGTGGTTATGCGAAAAATTTCTCTTGCTTGCAGTGGCATGGCAATCAGTAATGAACCATTTGAGGTAGGCATTTGGAATTTAGTAGAGAGAGATCATAAAAATCTCAACACATTGCAGGGTGATATTAAAACATATATGTAGTGTTAAATGACCGTATCTCACAGACAATCCTGTAATGATATTAGTCTTGCAACATTTTAAAGCCTGTACACTGCTGTTTAGCATCAGATTGCAGCATAGGCCCAAGTATGAGTAGTTTGCACACATTCTGCACCATGAAAGACACAGACTCAACATTTCTCATTAAGAAGTCAAGAGGAACAGTGGCAAAGGTATCTCAAAGTTCTTGTTCCATTTCATCAAATGTTAATTGTTTTGATTAATAGACTTCATTTGTAGCCTATTCTCATGGAAAGGAATCACCTGGAGGCCATCTGTTTGTCCAGAGTGCCCATCCACTGACTAGGAAAAAGGCTGTCAAGCCATATATGAACAAGAGGCACAGACTTTGATGGTGCTTCCTGCACGAAGCACATTTCTTCATAATTGTCCCACTAAGGATGGGCAACACACAATGCTCAAGCTTACTTAAGTAATGCTTGCCATTCACTGTCTTATATTTACTGTACAGTCATTCTGTTATTTGTAAGTTGACTATTACAAATGTACTTACTTACTTACTCACTCCAAGGAACAGAGTCCTTCTTGAGAAGCTAACCCATTCTTAGATAGTCAAGAAGTTCCCTACATTTTATGGAAACCGAAGGTTCATTACCATATTTACAAGTGCCCGCCACCTGACCCTATCCTGAGTGAGATCAATCCATTCCATGCCCCCCCATCCCACTTGCTGAAGATCAATCTTAATATTATCCTCTCAACTCCACATGTTTTTTCTAAGTGATCTCTTTCCCTCAGGTTTCCCCACCAACACTCTATATACACCTCTCCTGTCCACCATACATGCTACATGCCCTGCCCATCAGTCTTCTTGATTTGATAACCCAAATAACATTTGGTAAGGAGTGCAGATCATTAAGCTCATCATTATATGGTTTTCTCCACTCTCCTGTTAGGCCCAGATATTCTCAGCACCGTATTCTCAAATGCCCTCAGCCTATGTTCCTGTCTCAGTTTGAGCAACCATGTTTTACACCCATACAAAACAATAGGCAAAATTATATTTCTGTATATCTTAATCTTTATAGTTTCGTATAGCAAACTGGAAGACAAAAGATTGTGCACTGAATGACATCAAGCATTCCCTGACTTCAATCTGCTCTTAATTTCTTCCTAAATATAATTATGATGTATTAAGGTTGTTCCCAAATAGAAACCGCGGTAGGTCTTGGAATGTATTGCCTGCGGATACGGGGGTTCACCTGTAGTTGACAAAAGTGATATGCCTGTACAGATATTACTGTCTGTTTTACCACCCTTCTTATGGATAGGTACAGTGATTGACTCGTTGCACTTCTCAGACAATTTCTCCTTATTCCAAATAGAAATAATAAGTTTATGGATCTCAGAGCGAATTGTTCTACACCTTGCTTTAATCAGTTCTGTTGGGATTTGATCAGTACCTGGTGATTTATGTCCTTTTAGGTTTTCAATAACCATCTCAACCTCAAAGGCACGAGGTGTATGCACTAGTGGCTCTGTCTGTATTTCAGTCTGTGTAACTTCCTTAACCCCATGTACATATCAGTAGCTGAGGAAAATGGTTCCTCCAGCTAGCCAAAATACTGTGGGAGTTTGCAAATATCTTTTCACCCCAATTTTGCATTCAAATCTAACAGAATTTTCATGCGGTACTTTGAAAAATGATTGAAAACCTGCTCTAATTTCTCATAAAATCTTCCCTTGGAATTATCACTTTTCTCTTCACTTGGTGCATGCACATTCAAAACAATGATGTTACACCAGCGACTGCTCAGAATATGACATCCTATCGCTAACAAACTGTACTCTCTTAACTGCTCTTACTATTCTGTGGTCTACAAAAAATCCTGTTTCCAATTTGATGCTTTTTGTTTTCTTTTCCATAAAAAAAAATTTAATCCCCTGCTCGTACCATGCCTCGTTTGTTCCACCTAACCTCCCGTACACCCTCTAAATCTAATTTATATCTTTCTAATTCTCTGGATGCTGCTGCTGCTGTAAGTGAATCTGACCTATACAGGCTCCATACATTCCAAGTACCAAGTCTCATGTCCCTTTTCGTTGCTTAGGTTGTACCAAAGGATCGGTCCAGGCCTAGGGCACAGGTATCTGTTTTGTAACAAGGCCAGTTTTTACGATGAGGAATTGTTAGCACTTCATCCAACCCCCAAGCTGGAGGACCACCCCTTTTCGGCTGTCTGTGACTGCTTATTCAATATATTCCCAGCTACCCTCCATATTGAAGTCCATTCCTCCAGCTGCAACCAGAGGATGTGCCATGTCTTGGTGACTGGGACCCACCTATAATGGTTATTACAAATATGGTGATGTGAAATTTTAAGACTGTATGTGCCATATTTAACATATGCAGAATATGCTCATGTGTAATCAGTGCTTCACAAAAACGAAACAAGATGAGCATTGTATTTATAATGTAACACTGCGGTACTTCTGCATAACCACTGTTGTTGTGGAAATATAACAACACGTTGTGTGTGCCTGTTGAGATACCTGTCACTGTTAACTATACAGAAATAAGAGGTATGGAGTTCACGTAAAGTGCCCATTGCTGCATTGAAATGAAAGAATGTTTGTTGGCTCATGCTCTTCTTTGGACGTACATTTTGACTAAACAGATCATAATAACAGAGAAGTTGTTGCTCAGTTACTCAGTTTTGTAATTGTTGCAGTAAGACATTTTACGAGCTCAGATGGAATTAATGAATTATGAGGCAATAACTATTAAATACTTGAGTGTATATTTATTCTTGCCTTAGTCACTGGCTGCAATTCACTTTTTATCTCTTCCCCAGTGTACCATCATCTGTGGCCTGTCTGGCTGTACCATATTATGCCACATTATCTCATAAACAGCATGATTTTCAGGAAAAAGTCGTTTAACATAAAATGTTTGTTTTGATTTTCTCTGCATCTTTTGTCTGAAACATTTCTCATTTTAAGAAGAATTCTGCAAGATGGTATTGTAAATGTATGTAGGTCTTCATGTAAAGTATCCATTATTCTTGTCAGATTTTAACCAAACTTGAATTTTCTTCACAGATTTTTTAAAAATTCTCAAATACCCAATTTTATAAAAATCCATCCAGTGGTAGGTGAGTTGTTCCATTCAGATGGATGGACACATAGATGGGCATGACAGAGCTAATTGTCATTTTTTGCAATTCTGTGAATGTGCATAACCACCAGTGATGTTACTAGTAGATATGTACAACTAGATATTTGTGCATGAGGAGAGTAGTTGTACTTCCATAAGTATGTGTCCCACCCTCCAGTTACAGGGTCTTACATTTGTGTCATTGTAACATTTAATTAGTGTGTATGGCCTCATTTTATTTCTTACTGAAGTTTCATACTGTACTGTTGCTCTTGACTCCATTTTGTCATTGGTATGTTCAAGTGTGTGCCTGAATCTTCCTCTATATTTCACAGTTACAATCTGATTTTATTCACTGAACTGGGAATGCTTTTCAACTCGGTGTGTAATTAATGGGCTAAAATATTGTTGTTGTCTAATGGCAGATCTTGGATTCATTCCATTAATCTTCTGGCATCCCAGTACAGCTTCGGTAGTTCTTTGTAATTGTGGTCTAGTTTCGGGCACTGTAGGAGATGGTCTTTG
>Ga0123355_10001240_pt1 | contig 35602 bp, 32 predicted proteins | sample TergutEmb28metaG_3_FD_89872 | JGI IMG/M metagenome (GOLD analysis project Ga0123355, IMG submission 89872) | Embiratermes neotenicus P1 segment gut microbial communities from Petit-Saut dam, French Guiana - Emb289 P1 | ecosystem: Host-associated > Arthropoda: Insects > Digestive system > Gut ...
TTTCTCGATGGGCGCAATATCAATTCTTTCACACCAAGCTGTGAGTGAAGATAGTCACACAAAGCGGTTATTGCATCCACGCCATAACCTTTGCCTAGATGTTTTTCAGAATTAAGCCAAATATCAAGTTCCGCCATATATGGCTTGAGATGTAAACAGGCGTAGTTTGTAAAGCCAACTTCTACACCATCTGCAACAATAATAAAACCTCTGCCGTGGTCAATTTTTTCACCTGTAAAATAATAATCCTCATAATCCTCGCAAAATTCCTCAAAGGTGGGGATTTCAATTGATTGAAATTCTTCACCTGCATGATATTTGCTAGTGTCCGCATTAAAACACCAATTATAAATGTCGTGTCTTTTATCAAGACTTGCAGGTACTAACTCAACTAAGTTTCCTTTTATCATATACAAGCACTCCTACTATAAATACTCTACACTATCACCAACGGCAACAGCGTAGAGCTATTCTAGCATAAATTCACTAAATTTTCAAAATCATCATTCTATACCTTGACAAACCGCTCTAGCGGGCTTTGTTTTTGCAATACTAGACATAAGTATTGGTTAAAGTCACCCTAATCCTGCTGCTCTATCCACTTCGCCAACTGGCTCGCCAGCGCAGAGTTCCCTTTGTCATCATTCTGCTTCTCTTGATTCCGCAGATAGTTTTCCGTATCTCGCTTTGACGCGCCTGTCTCGCTGCGGCGTTTCTCAAAATCAGAGAGTCTCTCCCTGTGTCCGCAGACGCATACGAACAAGCGCTTCTCGCCCTCACCGCGCATCTCCAGCCGCTTGTGGCAGTTGGGGCATCTCGCGTTGGTCTGCATAGAAAGATTTTTGCGATAGCCGCACTCTCTGTCCGGACAGACGCGCATAGCCCCCTTTTTGCCCTTCACTTCCAACAGGAACTTTTCGCAGTCAGGGCATTTGTCCCGCGTCACATTGTCGTGGACGTACTTTGCGTCGCTTGCGGCAACGGCACTGACAAGCGCCGAGGCATAGGTTCGCATTTGGTCGATAAATGTCTTTTTTTGCGCCGCCCCACGGCTGATCAGCGCCAGCTCCTGCTCCCACTTCGCGGTCAGCTCGGCTGAACGGAGGTCTTCCGGAACCAGCCCCACCAGCTGGATCCCTTTTGAGGTCGGCACAATCTCCTTGCCGCGCCGCTCAATGCAGAAGGAGGAGAGCAGTTTTTCGATGATGTCCGCCCGGGTAGCCGGCGTGCCTAACCCACTTGTCGTTTTGAGGATAGCGCGCATGTCGGCGCTCATCTCCTTGCCGCCCGGATTCTCCATTGCGGTGAGTAGCGTCGCCTCGTTATATCGCGCGGGCGGCTTTGTCTTACCGGTTGCGATGTCACAGGATTTCATATCCAATTTACTGCCTTGCCGGATCTGCGGCAAGGTCTGTTCTTTCATATCGGAGTCATCCTCCTCTTCATCGTCGCCAAACGCCTGCCCGTAGGCGACCTTCCAGCCGGGGGCGCGTATCATCTTGCCTTTCGCGGCAAAGCGCTCCTTGCCGACTACTACGGTCAATTTGGTCTCCTCATACTCAAACGCAGGGCTGAGTACCGCCAGAAACCGGCGCACGACCAGATCGTATATATTGCGCTCCTCCGGTGTCAAGTATGATAGATCAACCGGTTCGTCCGTGGGGATGATCGCGTGATGGTCGCTCACTTTGTTGTTGTCCACAATGTATTGCGTCCTTAACGGACGCGTTTTTGCGAGAGACAGGGCGAGTTCCCTATAAGGGCCAACCGCGACGCTCCGCAGCCGATCAGGGAGCGTCGGGACAATGTCGTCGGTTATATAACGCGAGTCAGTGCGCGGGTAGGTGAGTAGTTTGTGATATTCGTAAAGGGACTGCATAATCGATAGCGTCTCCTTGGCGGAGTAGGCAAATTTGCGGTTTGCGTCCCGTTGCAGTTCGGTTAAGTCGTAGGCGGCGGGCGGCGCTTTGTGTTTGTACTGCTTTTGTATGTCGGACACGGCACCCTGTTTGCCCGAAACTTTCTGCAAAACCGCCTCCGCGTCCCCTCTGTTTGACAGGCGGGACTGTCCGCCCGCAGATAGCCATGTGGCTGAAAACCCGCCAAATTGTGCCTTTATGGTGTAGTAATCTTTTGGCACAAAGCGCTTTATTTCCTCTTCTCTGGCTACGATCATGGCCAGGGTGGGCGTCTGCACCCGTCCGGCAGACAGGCTGGCACCGAACCTGCAAGTTAATGCCCGCGTGACATTTAAGCCCACGAGCCAATCCGCCTCGGAGCGGGCCTCCGCCGACAGGAACAGATTATAATAATCCGCGGCAGGTCTAAGGCTTTGAAACCCCTCCCGGATTGCCTTGTCCGTTTGCGAGGAGATCCAAAGCCGTTTTGCGGGTTTTTTGCAAGCCGCTTTCATCAGAATCCAGCGGGCGACGAGCTCGCCCTCGCGCCCCGCGTCCGTGGCTATGATAATATCGGAAACATCGGCGCGCCTGAGTAGTTTTTGTACAATATTGAACTGTTTGGAACTCTCCTTTATGACCACAAGCTGCATCTTAGACGGCAGCATAGGCAGGGTTTCCAAACTCCATGTTTTGTAGTCCTTGCTGTAGACTTCAGGGTCGGCAAGGGTGACAAGGTGCCCCAGGGCCCAGGTGACGATATAGCGGTCCCCCACCATGCACCCCTCACCCTTCTGCCGACACCCCAACACTCTGGCCAAGTCCTTCGCCACCGATGGCTTTTCAGCCAATACTAACGATTTCCCCACAATGTATGCCCCCGCCTTCGCACAATTTCTTGGCAATCTAAATCACTGCTTTAATATATCACACAGCCGGAAAAAACGCAAAAGGGAGAGCCAAATCGGCTCTCCCCCTTGTTGCTCGTTCGCTCTTCGCTTACAGGTTGTTTTCGTACGTCTGGATCATTTTCTTAACCATCTGCCCGCCGATGCTACCGGCTTGGCGTGCGGTCAAGTCACCGTTGTAGCCCTGCTTTAAGTTGACGCCGACTTCGTTGGCAGTTTCCATCTTAAAGCGATCCATTGCCTCACGGGCGTTGGGGTTTAAGAGATTATTCGATCTAGCCATAATAAACGTATCTCCTTCAATTATCGGACGGTCGTATCCGCCGGGGACCAACCGCTCTTTCTCGTGAGTTGTCAGGTGTCCGACAATCTCGGTACTATCTTTACCTGATCGAACCGTTATATACAGACACTTTCGTGGAAATATCAGCAAAACTATGCAAAAATGTCTATTGAAGATTTTGTGTTTCCCCCGCCGCTGGCGGGGGAAACACATTTAACTCAGTGCGATTTGTCCATACCCTCTCTGGCCTGGCACAAGTTGATGACGGAGACCTCAAAGGCCGTCTTCTCCACGGAGAACCCGCTTTCCAATTTTATGTATTTTCTGCTCTGGATGCGACCCGCGACCTCCAGACCGGTTCCCACGGGCCATCCGCTGGCCTCTACAGCGTTTTGTCCCCAAGCGATGCAGGGCAGATAGTCCGAGCGGCCATACCGGCGGCTGATGGCCAGCATGAGGTCGCAGATCTCCCGGCCCATAGGGGTACGGCGCAGATTAGGCGGCTTACAGAGTACACCGTGAAGGGTCACCTGGTTTGTATCCTCTCCCTCAGCCAGGGCGATGGTTCTGGCGAAGACGGTGATAATCAGACGGCTCCCCCGGCCCGTCTTGTTATTAAACGAGCGGAGTTCCCCCCGCACGGTGATTTTCGACGCGGCCCTGGGCGTGACCTGCTCCATCAGGCTCCTGCGGGCCATGATATTGATGGTGTCCGACGTCCCGCTCAGTCTGCGGACGCAGAGGGGAAAGATATAATAGACCTCGTCCCGGCTCACATGGGAGACCACGGGCCGCCCCCCCAAGACCCCGGTCAGTTCCACGCTGTTGCTGATCCATTTCTCGTCCAATGGCTCCACCTCATTTTGCTACGATTACTTTGGAATCAAGAAGCAGAAAATGTTACTGTATTTCCTCCGCCCACCGCGGGGGAAATACGAGTTCCTGTCCATTGGCAGTATATGCAAAACAGTACGAGCTTATGATAGGACGGGCGGAATACCCAACAGCAAAAGGCTGCCGTAGGCGGCCATAATCTCTTCTGAATCCGGCCCTGCCGGGAAGGGGACGGGGAACTCCTGGCGTTCGATCACTTCGTCTTGGAGGGTCATCAGTTCCCGCTGGAGGGCCAGCACCGCCGCCTCTTTTTCCAGGCTGGACACCGTAATGGAGTCCTTCCCGGACAGGCCGTAGCTCACCACCCACTTTGACTGGATTCCCGCAACGGTCTGTCCGGGCGCATTCCCCGGCACCAGAAGGGCCCGGCAGCGGATTTCCGGCGGAGTAGAGAGATGTACCAATTCGTTGCGGACTACGACAAAGAGATCATACGCTCCAGAGAAACAGTCTATCCCCTCTCCCCGGGTGATGACCGCGGAGCCACTCCGATCTCCCGCTATGAGCCCATCTCGGATCAGGGCGGTCACGTTCCCGTCCCGATCCTCCAACACCGCCACACTGTGCAAAATCACTCATCCCCATTTGTCTCTTGATGCAGTATATTGTTTTCCCGTCAGAAAGATTTATACTAGTCCCAAATAAAAAGATGTCTTTTTCTTTGAAAGGTTACTACGATGCTAAACAGCAGCGGTTGCGCCATTACTTCCAAGATACCAAGGCTCATGCTGACAGGCATATCCTCAATGGGAGCAAGATAGATCATCCCTTGGATGGAACCGTGAGCCGGTCCATACGTATTGAAGATACCAAGTATTACAAGAATAGCCCAAAGTTTAAGCCATCCCCATTTTCTCCCGATAATGCTGTCTTTCATCCACCAAATTACGATTCCCAGTAAAAGCCCCCTGATCATTTGACCAATCAATACCGCGCCCATGCTGATTTCGTCCAAAGGTCTAATACCCATGAGTTCTACTACACTATCTGCGTAATTGAAAGTTAGGGGCATAGCGATTATAGTGACAACCGTGTAAGTAATAACGTGGGCCGCTATTGCTTTCGTAAAAAATCTAAATTTTTCGCTTGAGATAAGTTTAGCCATTGTTTTCAGCCTCTCTCATCTGCTTTTGTTTCCGCAAAACACACCAATCTTCATTCCCGCATTCAGGGCAAGTCATCCAGCGCACTTTGGAGTTTCCCACGCTGAAAAACGCCCGCCTCAGTGATGGCTTAAATATTGAGTCACAGTTGGGGCAAATAAACACATAGCCTTTTAGATGAAAAGCTGAAATCAACAAACTGATTATTGAGGCGGATATATATACCGCAAGTCCCCACCAGATACGTGATGCTGCGAGCCACACCATGAACGCGAACCCTAACGCCGCTGCAACCCATATTACAATATAAATTCTATGCAGCTTTTTCTTATTGCCAACCTTACCCTTCTTTTCCATACTGTCTTCTACGCCAATAATTGTATTTGCCGGGATAATTGCTTTGTCGCGGATGCTCTCTTTCATGACAGTTATCATTGCCAACTGTTTCTGCCGCTGGTCGATTTCATCAGAAAGTAAGCGCACTTGCTCGTCAAGCAATATTGTGAGGATTTTTCCCGAAAATTCACTTTCCAAGATACTTTTGATGGCGTTTAAGGAAAGTCCAATTGCTTTCAGTGTGCAAATAAGCCGAAATTTCTGCAAATCGTCATCGTTGTAGAGCCGCCTGCCGCCTTCGGTTAAGTCCGACGGATGCAAGATCCCCTTTGTATCATAAAATTGCACCGTCCGCACCGAAACATTGCACAATTTAGCCATTTCTCCGGTTGTGTAATTTGACATAGAATCCTCCTTTCGAGGGCTACATTACTACATCACGCAACGTCACAAGCAATAGGTGACCTTAGGGGATTTTTCGTATCACGCAGGGAGATTTTATCACAAATTCACTTTATTTTCAAAAACGACCATTTTATGAACGTGTCCAAAAGCATTGAACGCTTTCTTGCGCTCTCCCGCCTCCGGCGGAGAAAGCAAAAACTCACCCCGTATTGACAGACTATTTTTTGCGTGTTAAAATAAAAATGAACACTATGTCATTATTGAAATGCAAGGAGGAAAACACTTGTCACCGAAAATGAGCACAGACTATTTCGAGCAAAAACGTAGGCAAATTTTAGATGCGGCATTTGCGGTCTGCATGAGAAAACCCATGCACCAGGTCTCCATGCGGGACATTATTGCAGAGGTGCAATTTAGCCAAGGAAACATCTATCGGTATTACGCCAATCTGGATGAAATATTGATTGACCTCATCAACAAGCGGCGCATTCCCTATGATGCCAAGGCGGCAATCAATGCCGCTGTCTCCTCTGACCAATCGCCTGAATGCGTCGTCGGCGCACTCTTTGCGATTTGGGAAAAAGCCATTTTGGACAATATCTTAGGCGTTGGGAAAATATTCTACGAACTGTGTACCGTCTATGTCAATGACCCAGAACGATTGATGTATTTCGTCTCCAAAAGTGACACGGCCAGGGATGAGGCGTATTTGAAAGAAAAAGGCTTTTCTTTTGTCATGCAAAAGACGATGGAAGGATACTTTCAGCCAAAATTGCCCATGGAAGATATGTTTCATTTTCTCGGCACTTCATTTGACGGAATCATAAGAGACTTGATTATTAGCACACATTACAATACACCTACCTTCCCCCAACTCGATAAAAACAGACTTGTGAAAAGTCTATGTACCGCATTTGTCTTGTTATTGGGCGGCAACGAACAACGAATTTATCCATTTGAGGAGAACCATATATCATGACAGACAAAAAGAAAAGCATTTTATATATTATATGCGCATACCTATTTTTCTGGGTTGCGTTTTCACTCATAGGCCTTGTATTGACGCTGATTGTCGAGGACGCGCTTTCATTCCAAGATAGCGCCCTGATGCAACTCATGGTCGCGTTTGCGGCTTGGACGCCTACGTTTGCACTGCTCGCCTTGTTCAAAAAGCTATATCCGGGCAGTTCTATCCGAGAATTTTACAAAAACGCCTTTCGGGAACGCCTGAATTTGAAGTTACTATTATGCATCACGGTGATACAGCTTTTTTCCTTCTTTGGTGCAGTGGGGATAACGGCCTTTACAGAGGAGATTTCACTTCACAGCTTGCTGGACGTGTCCCTGCCAACGCTTCTCATGGGCTTTCTTTGGACGTCAATACAAGGCCCAACAGGCGAGCAATCCGGGTGGCGCGGTTTTTTACAGCCCCACATGGAGAAGCGGTTCAGCGTCATCAAAGCCTCTGTCATCGTCGGAATCATATGGGGATTTTGGCATACGCCCCTATGGTTTACCAGCGGATATCTTGGGCTGGAACTGGTCCGGTTCATTGTTGCATACATGATTGGAATCACTTGTGTCGCGGTCATTATCGGCATCTGTTATCACCGGTGCAAAAATCTGTTTGTCCCCATATGGATACATTTTATGTTCAATTTCACCCTGACCATGTATACGGGTGAGCCGCTTGCCGCACTCACTTGGCTCACTGTACTCTACCTGCCTGTGACGATTGGATATATTATTTGGCACAGACAATATGTCTTGAAAAGCCCTTGACAGAAAAACGCCCTCATGATATAACTGTATTAATTAACTTATTACGCATAGCGCAACTGTATCATGAAAGGCGTGAGAAAGTGAAGAAAACAAAAGCAGTGGCAGTGGCACTCACTGTAATAATGATCCTATCAATGGCGGGATGCGCCACCCCCGGGAGTTGGACAGATGACATTGAGCAGCTTCGGGCATTCGTCCTCGAAACCCACCCCAAATTTACCGATGAGACCCTTGCAAACCTGGAGCGAAACACAGCCATACGGGCCGCCTTTCACGAGGCCCTGGACACCCTCCTCACAGAGGCTCCATATCTGACTGATTTTGAAGCTATGGTGGGCCTACAACGGGCTATCGCCGTTTTAGAAGACAACCATTTTAACCTATTTTTGGCGGAATTGGAGCAGGAGGAGGAGATCGCCGTCTACCCCCTGGGATTCCGCTGGCTCTCTGACGGGTTTTACTTGCTGACAACAGTGGAAGGTTTCGAACACGCTTTAAACCACAGGCTCATATCCATAAACGGCCGGAATATAGAAAATATCTTTGCAGAGTTCCGCACCCTTTGGAGCGTGGAAAATATCTATAACGCCAGAGCTACATTTGCACGGCTATTGGGGAACCCCATTTTGCTGGATGCCATGGACTTGGGAGACGAGGGAAACATTATCTTCGATTTTGAAAATGACAGCGGCGACATTGTCGCACTCAAACTCACTCCTGCCGATGAAAGTTTCACAGATATCAACGCCGCTGTCTTCTTTCCCATCTTTCCCGTAGATAACCGCATAGCAGGCGGCTTGCCGCTGTTTATGGACATCAGAGGCGGGGAGATGACCGGACACAACTGGTTCAAGTTTCTAGCGGAACACGAAATCTTATATATCAGATTGGAACTGTACATGCAAAACACGGACGAGACAACCGGCATGTTCGCACCTTTCGCCCAAGATGTGAAAGCGGCCTTTGAAGAAAACACCCCAGCCGCCGTGATCATTGACGCAAGGCACAACCCCGGCGGCGACAACGCCTATCTTGCGGAATTATTCGAATTTCTGGCACACCATACCGATCCCGGCAGATTATTTCATTTTATCGACGAAGGGGCTATGTCCGCGTCTCTATTGGGGGCGGCCCACTTGAAAAGCCTCGGGGCGGTTCTCTTAGGTCAGCCCACGGGGCAAAACACAGAATTTTACGGTTTCCACACTGTAACTGTATCTGACGGTGATATATACTTTACAATCTCCGACCTGCCTGAAGATATGGGGCCAGACGACTACATCGAAATCGGCATGGGAATGGACGAATACCCCTATTTTGAGGTCATCACAATGACCATTGGTGAGCTCCATGAAATGATAGAGCGCACAAACGCCGAGGCGGAGGGAATGTCCTATACCTTAGAGTTACCCTATTCGGGCTTACTTGTCAGTGTACCGAATATGTCTTTGTCGGCATCTCATATCTTTGAACTGGAGTTAGAGCTTTATACGCTCCGGCCTCACGTGCTGATTGCGTACACCATACAGGACTGGATAAATAACAGAGACCCCCTACTCACATATGTGATTGAACTTTTGAGATAAAGTAGGTCGCCGCCGCAGATGCACAAATGGCACCAAAAAGCGGGCTGACGCAGATGCGTCAGCCCGCTTTTTGCTTGTGTAGCCTTACTTATACTGTGTTTATTTGGCCCGAAAATACTCCTCTTTCAAAATGGCATACCAGTACAAATCAGCCCATATACCGTCATTCGTTTTCGTGTGTTTTTTCCAAACGCCTTCTGAGGCCATCCCCAGTTTTTTCATTAGTTGAACGGACTTATCCGTGTCGATCGCCTCAGCGCAAATTTTATGCAGCCCTATATCTTGAAACCCGTGGCAGATTAACCTGCTGCATATCTCATAAGCATACCCATGTCGCCAATAATCCTTATTAAAAATCCACCCGATTTCAAATATTTCCGGCTCGTCAGTAGCTTTGAAAAGCACATAGCCAATTGCTTTGCCTGAATCTTTCAATACAGCAGCAAATGCGCCTCTGGGATGGCGCTCAATACAGAAGTCCTTTAGAAACTTCTCTGATTTCTCAATATCGTAAGGCGGTTCGGTATATTTCATCACTTCAGGGTCACTAAATATTTCGTAAAAATCTCGGAGATCATCCATTGTAAAATCCCGTAAGATCATTCTATCTGTTTCTAAATACACAACATCACCTGCTATAATAAAATCTAGATTTTCTACACCCTTGACTACCACTGGCTATGCCAATGAACTTCCCCCCACAATATCCAACGCCCGCCGCAGATCGGCAGTGCCGATCTGTCCCGGGGCGGAGCTGGATTTCGCCGCGCCAAAGGTCAGGATCGACCCCAGAAATCCGGCGTTCAAGCGGGTTATAAGACCCAACTCGCCCATGGCGATGGCGATATTCAACCGCTCCGGGTGGTGCTCGTTCATATGGATCACGGCGGACATGAGGGCCAGCACATCCTGGCGGCACCGGGGCATGACGGCGATCTTGGAGATGGGCGCATTGTATTGGAGCATCTCTGTCAGTATGGCGACAATGGCCTCTTTTCCCGGCGTCTCTCGGAAATTGTGGTGAGAGAGCACTACAGGGACACCCCGCTCCCCCGCCGCCGCCGTGACGGATTGGACAATTGCATCTCCCCTGCGGAGTTCCGCGTCCACCAAATCCGTAAGCCCGCTTTCGATCACAGCGAGGAGCAGATTCTCGTACTGATCCGGTGAAACGGGGCGATCACAGCCGCCCTCCGCCGCAGTCCGGAAGGTGAACAGGAGAGGGATATCCTCTCCCACCGTCTCCCGCAAGGCGGCCAATGTCTCCACCACGGCCTTGTGGTCGGATACCTGTGTGAAAAAGTCTACCCGCCACTCTAAGAGATCAAAGGGCGCATTCTCCATGTCCGTGATCTCTCCGAGGAGCGCCTGGATATCTTGCCCCACAAGGGGGGCACATATCTTCGGCACACCCGCGCCAAAGGTCACGGCGCGTACAGGTAGGGTATTTTCCATAGTTTCGATAACCTCCTCGCAATTTCACAGGAGCGGCCTTCGCAACGCCCCGTCTATCCCGCTGGCACCTCCGCCGGCTCATTCTCCTTCGGCATCTGCCGCATATGATACCGATACCAGATATACAGCGCCACCGACCGCAGACAGACCCCGATGGTAAATCCCCACCAGATACCGGTGAGCCCCAGTGCCGTCTGGCTCAAGGCATAGGCGATCACCACCCGGAGGGCATTGGCCCCGCTTGACACCACCAACGGCGGCATAGTTTTTCCCACGCCCCGAAATACGCCGATAGACAAAAACTCCAACGAACAGAGCACCTGCCCGATACTGAGAATCCGCAGAAAGCGAACTCCCTCGGCGATGAGTTCCGGCTCTGACATGAAAATGGAAAACAACTGCGCGCCCCAGACCCAGACAATCACGGCGGTAAATACGCCCCAGGACACCATAATCCGCAGGGCCAGAACATTGCCCCGGCGGATTCGGCTCCATTGCCCCGCACCGTAGTTTTGTCCCACAAAGGCCGTGACCGCCGAGGCGAAGCCGATCCCAATCATCCAGGTGAGGCTCTCGATTTGAATCCCCACCCGCTGTACGGCCATGGCACCCACGCCAAAGGCCGCTACAAACCGGCCCAAGAGCATGGCCAAAAACGTAAACGAAGCGCTCTCCGCCACAATGGGCAGCGTCCAGCGGAAAATTTGCTTGGCCCTTCCCCACTGGGGCCGGGTCAAAAGCCGGAGGGTATCAAAGGGCCGGATGGGTGCGGCCCGCACCACGAGAATACTGGAAATCGCCACCAAGACCTGGACAATTGTGGTGGATAGCGCGGCCCCTACGACCCCCATATCCAGGCCGAATATAAACACCGGCGTCAATATCATATTGACCACCAATCCCCCGCCGTTTAGGGCAAACGGCACCCGGCTGTTACCCGCGCCGTTGAATATCCCGGTGACCGCCCCGCTGATATAGGTAAAGGGCATCCCCACGGCCACGATAGCCAGATAATTGGCCGCGTTCTGGATCACATGGGCCTCCGCGATATTGAAAAACCCGATGAGTGGATAGCGAAGTGCAAACATCATTGTGCCAAATAATATCCCGGTGACGGCGGCCAAGAACAGCGCCGTCTGGGAAAACGCCAGAGCGGCCTCTCTGTCGGACCGTCCCAGGGACTGGGATACACCGATCTCCGCCCCCATACGGCCGATCATCATAGGCGCAATGGACATCCACATGTACATCCCCGCCGTACCTGCGGCGGCCTGGGCGTCATACCCCACACGGCCCAGCCAGAATATGTCCGTCAGGTTGTAGGCCATCTGTAAAAACTGGGTTCCCATAATGGGTAGCGCCACAAGGAGGAGTTTCCGTAAAATATCCCCCTGGGTCAGGTCATAGTTTGTCGCTTTCATGGTTTCCTCATATCAGAGACGCCGCCGAAAAAAGATCGCCTTGCATTTCCCTTGCCTCTGTCGGCGGGAATACAAAAAATCACTTTCAGGACAACGCCCCCTCGTATTTTCAAGCATTTCCAGATTGGTTTCGTAAATTTTTCTGCGCTTTCTCCAAAAATCTACAAAATTCTCCACGGACACGGTATATAGTAGTCTTGTACGTTCAAACAAAACCAGGAGGCACGAAATGTACAGAGCAAATACTACATGCAGTCTACTCGGCATCCGGGCCCATCGCTTAGACCTAGACAAACTGGAGTTCCACAGCAAAATGATGGGCAAACTGATCGAACGGGAACTCCGCCACGCCATCCAAGATGGCCTGTCCATGTTCCGGGTGGGAATGCACATGGGGGCGGATATCTGGGCGGCCCAGCGGATCATCTGGCTTCGGAATACGCATTTCCCCCATATTAGGCTCCACTGCTATCTCCCCTGCGAGACCCAGGCCAACAACTGGCCGGACATCTGGCGAGAGCAGTATTTTGACGTGCTGGCCCAGGCCGATTGGGTCTTTTGCCTGCAAGCCCATTACAGCAAGGGCTGTATCCAGCGGCAAAAACAGGCCATGCTCATGGGTACCGACCGGCTCATCGCCATCCATGACAACGTAGCGGAGGGCGGCATCAGTCAGGCCATCCGCTACGCAGAAGCACGGGAGATTGAGACCGTTGTCCTCCGCCCCCTAGAGGGACCGGACGCCCCCTTTGATCTCCGGATCGAACGGGGCCGCCATCAGAGCAGGTCCCAGGTCAATTCTACATACGCCGGCAAGTTCTCCACCGGTAAATCCGCCATCAAGAGGGCCTGATAATAGAGGAGCGCCGCGTACTTTTTGCACTTCTCTTGATCCTCCGCGAAGGCCGCCTGTAACCGCTGAAAGGCCGGGTGATCTGGATTCAACTCCAGCACCCGCTCCGCCCGGACAGGCTCACCGCCCTGCTGTTTGGACAGGTTGGCGAAATATTTTTCCATCTCCAACGATACCCCGCCCTGTGTACCCAGGCAGACAGGGTGGCTTTTTAGTTTTTGAGAGAGCTTCACCGCCGCAATTTTATCTCCCAAGGCCTCGGAGATAAAATCCAGCAGGGGCTTTTCCGTCTCTTGGCGTTTTTCCGTCTCCTCTTGCTGTTCCCGGCTCTCGATGCCCAAGTCGTCGTCATAGACGGAGCGGAACTCTTTTTCCATATAGCTGACCAGCATGGAGACCACGAACTCGTCCACCTCGTCAGTCATGTAGAGCACGTCGAACCCCGCATCTAACACCTGCTCCAACTGGGGCCGGGCGGCGATTTTCGCCTTGCTCTCCCCGCAGGCGTAGTAGATATACTGCTGATCTGCCCCCATGCTCGTCACGTAATCTTGCAGAGAGATCAATTTTTCCTGCTTTGCGCTGTAGAACAGGAGTAAATCCGAGAGCAAGTCCTTTTTTGCGCCAAAATTCTGGACAATGCCATATTTCAACTGAATCCCAAAACTCTCATAGAGGGTCTGATATTGTTCCGGCTCTTTGTCCTTTAGCCGGGCCAGCTCGCTCTTGATCTTCTTCTCCAAGCTGGCGGCGATGGTCTTTACCTGCCGATCCTGTTGCAGGGTCTCCCGGGAGATGTTGAGAGATAAGTCCGCCGAATCCACAACGCCCCGGACAAACCGGAAGTGCTCCGGCAGGAGCGCATCGCAGTGCTCCATAATCAGCACACCGGCGGAGTAGAGGGCAAGTCCCGCCTGATATTCTTTCGTAAAGTAGTTATATGGCACCTTGGCCGGATAGAAGAGCATGGCCCGGTAAGAGACCCCCGTCCCCTCGGCACTGATCCGCTGGACGGATACGGGGTCCTCCATGTCGAAGAATTTTTCTCTGTAAAAGGCGAAACAGTCCTCGTCTGACGCCTCGCTTTTCGGCCTCTGCCAGATGGGCACCATACTGTTGACCGCCTCCCCGTCCAATTCGATGGGGTAGCGGATGTAGTCGGAGTATTTTTTTATCATCCGCCGGAGGGTATGGGATTCCAGATAGACGCTATAGTCCTCGCTCTCCGTATCGGGCCGGAGCTGCATGACAATATCCGTCCCCACGGACGCTTTCTCCCCAGGCGTGATGGTGTAGCCATCGGCCCCCGTGCTGATCCACTGGTGGGCGGTCTCCTGGCCGTAGGCGAGGGAGCGTACGGTCACTTTCTCCGCCACCATAAAGGCGGAGTAAAACCCCACGCCAAACTGGCCGATAATATCCACCTCTGCCGTCTCATCCAGGACGGATTTGAAGTCCATAGACCCGCTCTTGGCGATGACGCCCAGATTGTCCGCCAGCTCGTCTTTCGTCATGCCAATGCCATTGTCGGAGACGGTGATGGTGCGCCGCTCTTTGTCAACGGCTACGGTGATTTTAAAATCTTCCCGGTTCAGCCCCACTTTGTCGTCAGTGAGTGCCTTATATGCCAGTTTATCAATGGCGTCACTGGCGTTGGAGATGATTTCCCGGAGAAATATCTCCCGATTGGTGTATATAGAATGGATCATCAGATCCATAAGCCGCTTGCTCTCCGCTTTAAACTGTCGTTTTGCCATGGTCGGTTTCCTCCATTATCTGTATTGCAACTTTGCAGTATATTTTCCGCCCCTAAGCTCCTTTTCCAAAGGAGCTGTCAGCGGAAACTGACTGAGGATTGCCCTACGGCGCAAGGCCTCCCTCCGTCAGAGCTTCGCTCTGCCACCTCCCTCGAATCGAGGGAGGCTTTTGCCCTTGTCCTTCGGCCCCCTCGTTTTGAGGGGGCTGGCAGGCGCAGCCTGACTGGGGGAGGGTCTTTACTCATCCAATTTCAGCACTGCCATAAACGCCTCTTGGGGGACCTGCACACTCCCCAGGCTGCGCATCCGTTTTTTACCCTCTTTTTGCTTCTCCAGAAGCTTTTTCTTCCGGGTAATATCCCCGCCGTAGCACTTGGCCAGGACGTCTTTCCGCATGGCCCGGATAGTCTCCCGGGCGATGACCTTGCCGCCGATGGCCGCCTGGACAGGGACTTCAAACATCTGCCGGGGGATGTTGTCTTTCAATTTTTCTGCGATCCGGCGGCCCCGGGCGTAGGCTTTGTCTGTATGGACGATGAAACTCAATGCGTCCACCACCTCCCCGTTGAGGAGGATATCCAGTTTCACCAGCTTACTGGCCCGGTACTCTTTGAACTCATAATCCAGGGACGCATAGCCCCGGCTCCTGGATTTGAGAGCGTCAAAAAAGTCATAGATGATCTCATTTAACGGCAGATCGTACTTGAGCTCCACCCGGGTGTCGTCCAGATACGTCATATCCTTGTACTCCCCCCGCCGATCCTGGCAGAGGTCCATGATATTCCCCACGTATTCCGTGGGGCAGAGAATCGTGGCGGAGACAAAGGGCTCCTCCGCCAGCTCGATGAAATTGGGCGACGGGTAATTGAGGGGGTTATCCACCATGATCTGCTCTCCGTCCGTGGTGGTAACCCGGTAGATAACACTGGGGGCCGTGGTGATGAGATCCAGATCAAACTCCCGCTCCAGGCGCTCCTGGATAATCTCCATGTGCAGAAGTCCCAAAAATCCGCAGCGGAATCCGAAGCCCAGGGCGATGGAACTCTCCGGCTCATAGCTCAAGGCCGCATCGTTGAGTTTCAGCTTCTCCAAGGCGTCCCGCAGATCGGGATATTTGTCCCCCTCGGTGGTATAGATACCGGAAAAGACCATGGGCTGGACGGGCCGATAGCCGGGCAGGGGCTCCGTCGCCGGATTTTCCTTGGCCGTGACCGTATCCCCCACATGGGTGTCCGCCACTGTCTTGATGCTGGCGGTAAAATAGCCCACGTCCCCGGCAGACAGGGTCTGGCAGGACGTCATCCCCATGGGGTTTAAATGCCCGATATCTACGATCTTATAATTGGCCCCGCTCTCCATCATGTGAATATCCATATCCTTGTGGATTTCGCCCTCCATTACCCGGATATAGACGATGACCCCCTTGTAGCTGTCATACTGGCTGTCAAAGATCAACGCACGGAGGGGCGCTTTTGCGTCTCCCTTGGGGGCGGGGATATCCCGGACGATCTGCTCTAAGACACACGGGATATTAATCCCCCGCTTGGCGGATATCTCCGGCGCGTCCAGGGCGGGGATGCCGATGACCTCCTCAATCTCCGCTTTGACCCGTTTCGGGTCGGCGGCGGGCAGATCAATTTTATTGATGACAGGCAAAATCTCCAGATTGTGATCTAGGGCCAAATAAGTATTGGCCAGGGTCTGGGCCTCGATGCCCTGGGCCGCGTCCACGACCAAAATGGCCCCCTCACAGGCGGCCAAGCTCCGGGAGACCTCGTAGTTAAAGTCCACATGCCCTGGCGTGTCAATGAGGTTGAAAAAATAGGTCTCCCCGTCCTCTGCCTTATATTGCAACCGCACGGCCCGGGCCTTGATGGTAATCCCCCGCTCTTTCTCCAGATCCATGTTATCTAAGAGCTGGCTCTCCATATCCCGGCTCTCCACGGCACCGCACTGCTCCAGCAATCGGTCTGCCAAGGTGCTCTTTCCGTGGTCGATGTGGGCGATAATGGAAAAATTTCGTGTTCTCTCCTGTGGTGTCATGGGTTCGCGCTCTCCTTTTGCATCTGCTGGGTGATTTGTGCCTCTAGGGCCATCAGCCGCTCCGTGAGCTGGACAGAGAGGGCCAAAGCGTCGCCGGAGCGGTCAGCCCAATCTGTCAACCGCTGCATCTCCGCCGATTCTGCACCCTCTTCTATGCGCCCTAAGATATAGTCCGCCGACACCCCGTAATATTCACACACACGGCAGACAAAATCCAGCCCGGGCTCTCGGATCCCGTTTTCATAGTGGGAGAGCAACGCCTGGGAAATATGCAAATCCGCCGCCACCTGGCGCTGGCTGATCTTTTTCCCCTTCCGCAGCCGGCTCAATCTCTGATTAAACAAGGAATCCATTTGCCCCGTCCCCTTTTTTCAATGCACAATAATTGCGTCCGCCAAAGGCGGACGAATCTAAAATTATCGCCACAGGCGATACCAAAATTGTTCATTGTTATCTGTTCATTGTCACTTGCCCTTTATACAATGAGTATACCATTATACCCAACGTCTACACATTTGTAAATGGTTCTATGAAAAAAACACAGGCAACAGTGTTCCGGCGGTCAGCAGCCCTAATCCAATCAGACTGCGCCCAGAAAACCGCTCCCCAAAAAACAGGCGTGCAAAGCCCATAGTAAGTACGATGCTCAACTTATCAACAGGTACGACCAGGCTGGCATTTCCAATTTGAAGGGCGTGGTAGAAGAACAGCCAGCTACCCCCTGTCGCCACACCGGATAACACCAAAAAGAGCCAGTTTTTGCGCTCTATGACCCTTACTTCGCCCACACCGTCTGTCAAAAAGACCATCAGCCAACTCATGGGTACGACAACCATTGTCCGAATTGCCGTCCATAAGTTTGCGTCTATATCCGCAACACCCACTCTGCCGAAAATGGCGGTTAAGCTGGCAAACACGGCGGCCATCACGGCGAAAAACAGCCAACTTCGTTTCGCCGGGATCTCGTCGCTATGATCTTTTTTTAATTCCAGCATCAGCCATGTGCCTGCGCCCATTAGGCTCATGCCTACCACCGTCGCCGGGCCGATGGGTTCACGCAGAAAAAGAAACGCCAAGAGCATGGTTAAAATCGTACTGCTCTTGCCAATGGGCACCACCCGATTCACAGCGCCAAGCTGGAGCGCCCGGAACAGGCAAAGCCATGATCCGCCGGTAGAGAGACCGGACAAGATGAGAAACACCCATGTCCGGCCCCCGATCTGCCAAATGCCGTCTTGTGCGTCTGTCATAAATACGATGATCCAGGCAAAAACCAGAACCACCATCGCCCGAATCGCTGTGGCCAAATGAGAACCGACATTGTTCAAACCGATTTTAGCAAGTATTGTCGTCAGCGCCGCAAACACAGCGGCGCCTATGGCATATAGAAACCACAAATCCATACGGAGTGTATCCTTTCACCAACACGAAAATAAATTACATCTTAATGTTACCATAGCCACACACTTTTTGCAAAAAAGTGCTTCACGAAAGAAAAAGCTTTTCACGGACTTGTCAGCAAGCGGGAAAAATGATAAAATTATTGGGTGAGTATACGATAAAAAAATACCATCTGGAGGTTTTGTTAAATGAGCGAGAATCGTGTTTTGATCGAGGGGTCCGGCCGCCATATCCACTTGGCACAGGCGGACTTAGAGGCCCTGTTCGGCCCCGGCTTTGAACTGGAAGTGAAAAAATATCTCTCCCAACCGGGGGAATTCGCCTCGAACAGCAAGGTAGACGTGGTCGGCCCCAAAGGCACGATTAAGGGCGTGTCCATCCTCGGCCCCACCCGCCCCGCCACCCAGGTAGAACTCAGCTACACCGACGCCCGGATCCTGGGCCTCGTGTGCCCCCTACGGGAGAGCGGCAACCTGGCCGGCTCCGCGTCCTGTACCCTAGTCGGCCCCGCCGGCAGTGTCGATCTGGCCGAGGGCGTCATTATTGCCAAGCGCCACATCCACTTGACCCCGGAAGATGCGGTACGCTTCGGCGTCGCCGACAAAGAGATCGTCCTGGTCAAAGCCGACGGGGAGCGCGGTCTCATCTTCGACGAGGTGGTCTGCCGGGTCAGCCCGAAATATGGCACCGCCATGCACATCGACTACGACGAAGTCAACGCCGCCGGCCTCTTCGGTGAGGTCTGGGGGATCGTATGTAAGAAGTAGATTTCCTTTTTTGAGGACGACTGTTTAAAGGGAAGGGGCTGCAGCAAAACGAAAATTTTGCTGCAGCCCCTTTGGGGTTGCTGTAGGGGCGGCAATCTGCCGCCCACACGCGCCTGTGGCCGACGCGATAAATATCTTCTGGCGTTTCCAGCCCCGGGCGACAGATTGCCGCCCCTACGGGATATCGTGCGCCCTACCCCACATACCCGCTCATCAGATCCCAATGGATCCCAAACTTGTCCACCAGGGAGGCATAGCCGGCACAGTATGTGGTGCCGCCGCCGTCTATGGGCGTAATAATCGTCGCCCCATCCGCTATGATCTCATAAGCGGCCTGCAGTTCCTCTACGGTTTCAAATTCGATCAACAGAGAAATGGCAGACGCTTTGCCCTGTGTCGTTTCACCCAGTTTCCCCTCGGAGTCGTCGCCCAGAGAGATCAGGTGATTCCCGATTACCATCTCGGCGTAAAAGACAAATTCTTTTTCCTCTTCTCTGCATTGGAAATCTGCCGGGTCTGCCTCTGAATACAGGATTTTTGTGAGAACCGTCCCGCCGAAGGCTTTTTGGTAGAGTTCCATCGCCTGATTGCACTGCCCGCGAAATCCCAGGCCGGGGGTCAGTTTCAGCATGGGTTTGGTCTCTGGGTTTTTCAAAGCACCCACTGCCATTGACTCGTCATCGGCAAAGAACAGGTTATACCGCTCCGTGTGAAAGCGCAGCACACAAAAGGACGGGTCATCTGGACCGCTCCACATGTGCGCCATGGGCGCAAACCACGACTCTTTCTTGACAGCGGCATCCGTCACGATCTCAACCGTACCCACGAGCGTTATATTGTACTCACTGCTGGCGATACACACGCTGGCACGGCTGCACAGTTCAACGCGCTTCGCCTTGTTGCTGTCGGGGGAGGTGGCAAAGGTCAGCCAATTGATCCCGTCCGCCCTTGCGATGGTCAAAGCGGACGCCGTGGGGTAACCATTTTCATCAATGAGGGATAAAACGGCATATCCATACATACCGGCCTCTGCGCCATCTCCGGCGACATAGTTTGCTTTTGAAGCGATGACCTCTCCCGCTCTTTTAATGATTTTTTGATCCATATTTTTTCACAACCTCTCTGTTTTTTATTGGAAGCGATCCCTTTTGAGAACCCTATTTCCCGTGCCTCCCCGCCGACCGCGGGAGAAACACTTTGAGTAAGCATATCACATCAAACACGACAACAGCCTGCCCTGTTCAAAAACATCCCGCTTATTTCTCCTGGCATTGTTCGCAAAAGTAAATGCTCCCACCCATATAGGTCTCTTTCTTGACTGCCCCGCCGCAATTTGGACAGATCAGCAATTTATTATTTTTTCCCAGTTTGGTCTGATAGCCGCCGGGGTTGCCGAACAAATCCCGCTCCGTATCCCGACCGCCGGCGTCGGTCATCTCCCCAAGGGTGGATTTCAAACTGTCGAACAGCGCCCGATACTGTTCTGCTGACAAAGTATTCATCTTTTTCTTCGGATGAATTTTTGCATTGAGCAGAATATCCTGTAGAGCACCGTTTCCAAGCCCGGGGATTCGTTGCTCCGTGGCCAAGAACGCTTTCGCACTCATTTTGCGCCCCTTTTCATCAAAAAGCGTCTGGAAATATGGGTAATCAAACCCGTCGGACAGGGGCGGCACGGCTTCTTTGGCCGCTTTATAGTAAAAATCATCGTCCATGTCGGTGTGCGCCGGATAGGCCATCAACATGCCATACATGGCCACAGTGGCGGCCAACGCGGAACCGTCGTCGAACGCAACCAGCAGTTGATGTTTCACCGGATGTTTTTCATCGGCTCCATAATACCGGAGATTCACACCGTCGCCGAAGTGCAACACCGCGTCTTCCGCCCATAGTTCAATGCGGCCGCCACAGGAAAAAGCGGTCTCAATCCCGCGGCCGCGCAAGAGCGCGTCGTATGCCGAGGGATCACCGAAATACCAGGCGAATTTGTGGGGTGACGCCTCTGTGACAACTTCTTTGATCCGTTTCCCTTTCACGGTCTGATCCAATTGCCGGGAGATCACAATGGCTTCCGGTATTTCAAGCATAATAACACTCCTTTTATGGTTTTTTCTAATCATATCATTTGAATATGACAACAGTATGTCATATTCAAATTAAAAGACCGGCTCAATATGTTCCATAATAAATTTGATCCGATCTCTCGCCGTCGGCTGATAGAGAGACGCAATAGACACCACCAGCTTTTTATCTGCATTCACGTAGATTATATTCCCGCTATCCCCCATCGCCGCGTACCCGTTCCCGACTCCCGGCCACCACAGATACCCATATGGCAAATTGTGTGCCTCCCATCGGCTGTGTTCTTTCGTGCTTTCGCCCACCCATTCGGCTGATATAATTCGCTTGTCGTCCCATGTTCCGCCGTTCAAATATAGCTGTCCTATTTTCGCCATGTCCATAGCCGTCATGGTCAGACCCCAGCCCGCTGTATGGTTCCCGTTTGGATCAGTCACCCAACCGCTGATATTTTTCGCCTTCAGAAACGCGAATTGCTCCTCTTTGTCTTTGAACACGATATTCTTCTCAACCCGAATTCCCAATGGCGAAAATAAATGGTTCCTTGCAAAATCAAGCACGGATTGCCCAGTCGCCCTTGCCAGAATCCCCGATAAAATATCCGGCCCGATGAGAGGGGTATACCGAAATTCCCCGACGACCCCCTTTCCGCCCAAGAGATCAAGTGCGGCCTTTACCCAGTCGTCGCTGGTGAAATATTTTGTATACGGGGCAGATCTGTATTTATACGGCGCCGTCATTGTCAGCATATTTCGAATCGTAACGCCCTGTATGGTTTTTTCGCCCCGCTTGATTGTGTAGTCTGGAAAAAAGTCCAATACCCTCTGATTGATGCTTTCGATATATCCTTTGTCCATGGCAATACCAATCAATATGGAGACAATACTTTTTGTCACTGAAAATACATGGATGGCGGTCGTGGCCGTACAGTCCTGAAAATAATTTTCATATCGCGTTTCCCCTTCTTTTCGGACAACCAGCCCCCCTATGTTGCCATAGTCCCTGTCTATTGCCTTTTCTAACGCTGCCACCTGTTGTTGATTCATTTAAACATCCCCTTTTAAGGCGGAAATAACGGCCTTACCATAGAGGATAACCCGATTAGAAATGCTTTGCAAGACCTATTTTTCAACGAGACAACCCCCACCATCCCGTAGGGTGCGACGCCCTCGGCGCACCGTGTCCTTACCCTGCCCGCAAACCGCCCCGTCCGCCTGGGGCGTCTACCTCTCCACGGAGGGGAACAAGGGCCGGGCAACGTATTGGCTTTCCCACGGTTCTGTAGTATAATGACATAGATTATTCTGAAACACACCAGGAGAGACACACCTATGAAATATCTTTTACTCATCGGCGACGGGATGGCCGATAATCCCATCGAGGCCCTGGGCGGCAAGACCCCCCTCCAATACGCCGCTACCCCTGTGATCGACAATTTGGCAAACAGGGGCCGGGTGGGCAGTGTACGGACGATCCCAGAGGATCTGCCCGCCGGGAGCGATACGGGGATTTTATCCATCTTCGGGGCCGATCCCAACCGCTATTACACGGGCCGCGCCCCCTTAGAGGCCGCCGCCTCCGGGATCTCCCTGGCCCCCGGCAGCGCCGCCTATCGCTGTAATATGGTCACCTATGAGGACACGCCCCTCCCCTTTGCCGAGAAGCGCATCTTGTCCCACAGCGCGGCGGGCATCGAGGGAGAGGCCTCCATCGCCCTGATTGAAGCCCTCTTCTCCGACCCCCGGTTCGCCCCGGCGGCGGAGGCGGCGGGATTGTCCGTCCACCCCGCACCCAGCTTCCGCCACATGGCCGTCCAAACAGGGGCTGATCTCCGGGACATCCGCCTGCGCCCGCCCCACGATCATCTGGGCGAACCAATCGGGCCCATTTTGCCCTCGGGCAACGAGACCGCCGACAACCTTAAAAGCTTAATGGAACTGGCCCACACCATCCTGGATGACCACCCCATCAATCGGGCCAGACGGGAAGCGGGACAGCTGCCTGCCAACGGCATCTGGATCTGGGCCGAGGGTACGGCGGTGGAGTTGCCGAATTTCCCCGCAAAATACGGCAAGATAGGCGGCGTCATCAGCGCCGTCCCCCTCTGCCACGGGATCGGTAGGCTCATGGGGCTGCTCCCCATCTCCGTCCCCGGCGCCACGGGAGAGCTCCACACCAATTATGAGGGCAAAGTGGAGGCCGCCGTCCACTCCCTTCTGACCAACGGGGATTTCGTGGCCGTCCACGTGGAGGCCCCCGACGAGTGCACCCACAACGGGGATTTAGACGGCAAACTCCAGGCCATCGAATGGCTGGACAGCCGGGTCATGGCATATTTGCTCAAGTGTCTGGATCAGGCGGGGATCACAGAATACCGGATCCTCTATCTCGCCGACCACAAGACCTTAATGGCCACCCGGGGCCACGACGGGGAACCGGTCCCCTTCCTCCTCTACGACAGCCGAAACAATCAAAACAGCGGCCAGACCTATTGCGAGGCCGACGGGGAACAGGGAGAATACCTCCCCCATGGCACAGTCTTGATGGATCTGCTCTTCGGAGATAACGCCTGATGGAGACGACTGTACTGGCCTATGGAAAATTAAATCTCTCCCTGGACGTGCTGCAAAAACAGCCCACCGGGTACCACGACCTGAAAATGGTCATGGAGACCGTGGAGCTCCACGACCGCTTAGATATTACCGTAGGCGAGGGACAGGGCATCCGGGCCACGTCTAATCTGCCCTATCTCCCCGCCGATGGCCGAAACATCGCCGTAAAGGCGGCGTCTGTCTTCTTCCGGGAACTGGGCCTGTCGGAACACCAAGTATCCATCCGCCTCCACAAACAGATCCCCGTAGGCGCTGGTATGGCCGGAGGCAGCGCCAACGCCGCCGCGGTCTTACGGGGACTGGACGCCCTAATGGGGACGAATCTCCCCTTAGAGCAACTCCGGGAGTTGGGTGGACGCTTGGGCTCTGATGTCCCCTACTGCATCGCCGGCGGCACAGTTCTGGCCCAGGGCCGGGGCGATGTGATGACCCCGCTCCCGCCCCTGCCCCCCTGTCATATTGTCATCGCAAAGCCCAAATTCTCCATCTCCACCGCCAGCCTCTTCGCCCGGATCGACTGCGGAAAAATCCGCCATCGGCCAGATACGGAGGGGATTCTAAACGCTTTGGAAACGGGCCAACTGGACCAGGTGGCCCTGCGGATGTATAACGTCTTTGAGGACGTGTTGGACAATCGCGGCAAGGATATCGCCCAGATCAAAAGCGTCCTTCTGGACTGCGGCGCCCTGGGCGCCTCCATGACCGGGACAGGCCCCGCCGTGTTCGGCCTGTTCGACGAGGAAACACCGGCAAAAACGGCGTGGGAGCGGTTGAAAGAGACGTATCCCGAGACATTTCTGACGAAAAATCGGGGTGTATCAATCTAAATATGCTATAGGCCGTCTATAGACGGCCTATAACCGGTCTATTTCCCCTGTATAAACACCACACGCACCGGGTATCCTATGACCATTACATAGGATAAGGCGGTGCGTATTTTTTATGAAACTGAAACTATGGGAACTCTCCCTCTTGGTCGCCCTGGTGATCGCCATATTATGGGGCGCATTATTGGAACAGCGGCAACAGAACTTGTCAGACAAACTGATCCGGCTCCACGTGGTGGCGAACTCCGACGAGGCGGCAGATCAGGCCCTGAAATTACACGTCCGGGACCATGTCTTAGCAGCGGCCGCCCCCCTGTTGGAGGGCGAGACAGACCGGGCTGCGGCCGAGGCGGCCCTGGCCGCCCATCTCCCTCGAATCACCGAAACGGCCCAGGCCGCCATATCCGACTGGGGGCGGGACGACCCCGTCTCTGTCTCCCTGACCTATCAGCGCCACCCCACCCGGGCCTACGATACCTTCACCCTCCCTGCCGGGCGATACAGCGCCCTGCGGGTGGAGATCGGCACGGCCCGGGGACCGAATTGGTGGTGCGTGGTGTTTCCGCCCCTCTGCCTTGAGACCGCCGTGAGCGGCGCCGGGATCATAGAGGCGGACGCCCTCACCGGGGAGGAGGTCGCCCTCATCGCCGGCGGCGAATCCGGGTACCAGGTGCGGTTCCGAACCCTGGAACTGATCGACGGCCTGCGGGGGATTCTGGCGGGATAGCACGGTTTGCTCTTGTCCAAAAAACGCAGTGCGAGAACTACAGTTCTTGCACTGCATTTTTTCTAATCCATTTCTAACCTACTGTACATAGGGCTCTAAGGTTCGATTGGTATCTTAATAAAAAATATTAGAACCACGTTATGGATAAATGGAAAAGAGGGAACATTTATGCGAAAACTACTAGTAGCTCTATTGTTATTTGCGCTTTTGCTCACAGCAATCCCACCCGCTTTTGCAGTGGAAAGCCAAACCCCGTCCGGCCTGTCTTTTACAGAAATGGAGCGTCAACTTGACGCACTGATGGCGGAACACATCGGTATATCTACGCCAGGTGCAGCGGTTGTAGTCGTACATGAGGGGGAGATTATCTTCTCCCGTGGCTACGGCTACGGGGATATTGAAAATCAGATCCCGGTTGATCCCGCGGCCACCGTGTTCGAATATGGCTCCATTAACAAACCCTTTGTATGGGTTGCCGTAATGCAACTCGTCGAGCAGGGTCTGCTGGATTTAGACGCAGATGTCCGCACCTATCTGCCCGACGCCTTTGTATTTGAAAAACCCTTTACCGTGCGGGATATGCTCAATCACAGTGCAGGCTTTGCAGACTTCTTGCTGGGATTATTTTACGATGCACGGACGGTAGAGCGCTCCGGCTCTCTGGAAGAAATCCTCCTGGCCATGCAGCCGGGGCAAATTTTCACACCGGGTACGGTGAGCGCCTATTCTAACTGGGGCGCCGCCCTGGCGGCATTCATTGTCCAACAGATCAGCGGACAGGACTATGCAGCCTTTGAGCGCGAACACATTCTGCGCCCCGCAAACATGCAAAACACGTTAAACCAGCCGGATTGGCTTGGAAATGACACCTTTTTAGCGAACAAAGCACAGGGACATACGCCAGATGGCGCAGGCGGCTTCCAAGAGAGTATGTGGGCATATATTCCCATCTACCCCACCGGCGCAATAAACGGGACAGCGGAAGATCTAGCGGCATTTATCATGGCACTCACGCCCCCCGCCGGTGAATCCGGCCCACTGTTTGCCTATGCCGATACCCTTGAAACCTTGTTTACGCCCAGTTCCCTAGACCCTGTAAACTATCCGGGAACACACCATGGCTTTTTGACATACTCCGGCGTTTTGCCAACCTTCGGCCACGGGGGCGGTACAGTTGGATTTAGTACGGATTTCGCCTTAGTACCTCAAGCACGCTTTGGATTTGTTCTGCTTACCAATGCGACCGGACACATGGAGCTCATGCCCGCCATCCACGAACTACTTTTGGGCGGCCTGCAACCCCCAATGGCCGGGAACAATTTACCCAGCACTACAGCGGTAGAAGGACAATTTCTTACCGCCCGCCGTTATGATGGGAACTTTTTAGAGTTTATCAGCTATGCGGGGCTGGCCGGCGTCCCAATCATCCAAATCAGCGCATTAGATGAAAATAAAATTGAGCTCTCCCTGGGCGGACTTGGTTCGGCGATTTATGTACAAACCGCCCCCTACGTGTTTCATATTTACGACGCATCAGACGATCGCCTTTTCGCGTCTGCCTTGCCGCAACTCCGCTTTCGGGTGGAAGCTGGTGTGCCGGTACAAATTCATTTCGGCGATGGTATAGACTTTACCCCCCTCCCGCCGGGGCGCACAATGCCTTTCCTGATTGGAAGCCTGATTCTTGCAGCGTTCAGCATGGTATTTTTCCTCATCGCACCGATCGTCTTGTTGATCGTCTTCCTGATCCGCCGGAAAAAGCAAAAACCGCGCACACGATTTGACCGTTTCAGCACCGGATTTTTGCTCTCCGGCTCCTTGCTTGCCCTCAACAACCTGGTGCTATTCGCACTGTTTGGGATCAACCCGTTTCGTTCCGCCGCCGAAGTGGCCCCCTTCCTCTGGCTCAACTAAATATTTGCGGGTCTGGCCGCTCTCCTGCTCACCGGTTCCATCTGGTCTTGGCCCACGGCAGGGGAAAACAGTACAAGGCGCAAAGTGCTATTTTTGATAACAGCAGCCTTTTCTGCGCTGTTCATTGCGCTCTTGCACAACTGGAATTTCTTTGTACTCGTGTAAGCATATCACTGGCGACACAGAACAGGGGCCGACGCAAATGCGTCGGCCCCTGCAAATTTATGTACGTTCTTACTCTCTCCCCGTGGCCATAAAAAACAGGGCAATGGTTCCAATCCCCGTATGGGATCCGATCACCGGGCCGATGTAGTTGATGACAACTTCTTTCACACCCAACTTCTCTTGGATCTGATCCGCCAGCCATTTGGCGTCGTCGTAGCAGTCGCTGTGGCTGATGAAGATGGTCTGGTCGGCAAGATTTGTGCCGGTTTTCTCCATCTGCTCCACCAACCGGAGCAGAGACTGTTGCCGCCCCCGCACTTTATCCGCCGGGACGAGTTTCCCCTCGTCGTTGACCCGGAGAATAGGCTTGATCCCCAGCATAGTACCCATAAGGGCTTTTGCGGCGGAGATTCTGCCGCCCCGCTTTAAGTGGTCCAGATCATTGACGGTGAACCAGTGGGCCAGATTCAACTTGTTTGCCTCTACCCAGTCCCGCACCTCCTCAATGGTTTTGCCCTCTTGCTGCAGCCGCCCCGCATACCAGGCCAAAAGCCCCTCACCCATGGAGGCGCTCACAGAGTCTACGACAAACAATTTTCTGTCCGGATATTTCTCTCGCACCTCTTCTGCGGCCATAAGCGCGGAGTTATAGGTAGTAGAGAGCGCAGAGGAGAACACCAGGCACAACACATCTTTCCCGTCCTGTAAAATGGCCTCAAACGCGTCTACGTATTCGCCGATATTTGCGGCGTTTGTGGTGGGCATCGCCCCATCTCGGATTTTTTGGTAAAACTCCTTGACTGGAATTTCCTTAAAAGTCTCCTCACCGATGTTGACACCCAGGGTCAACACATTCAGCCCCAGCGCTTGGATCATCTCTTCGGTCAGGTCACAAGTGCTGTTGGTCATGATTACATACTCTGCCATACCTAGCTCCTCTCCCGTACCATTATTTTCGGTGCCGGACAACCGCAGTTGTCCATTTCCCACTATCGAGCAGTATATCACACGCTTTCCCAATGTTCAAGTGCACCAGAGGCCGACTGCACAGTATTGTACTCACACATTAAACCGAAACAAGATCACGTCACCATCCTGTACCACATACTCCTTGCCTTCGGAACGGACAACGCCCTTCGCTCTGGCATTGACCATGTTCTCGGCGTCTTTTAGCTCGTCAAAGGCCACCGTCTCCGCCCGGATAAAGCCCCGCTCAAAATCCGTGTGGATTTTACCCGCCGCCTGGGGCGCCAGAGTCCCGCGCTGGATCGTCCAGGCCCGAACCTCCTCCGGCCCCGTAGTCAAAAAGGAAATCAGCCCCAAAAGGGTGTAGGAACACTGAATCAGCCGATCAAGACCGGACTGGGTGATCCCCAGTTCCGCCAGGAATACTGCCCGCTCTTCCTCCGGCAGCTCTACAATCTCCTGCTCCACCTTGGCACAGATAGGTAGCGCCTGGGCGCCTTCCGCCTTTGCCAGATCGGCAACTTTTGCGTAATAGGGATTATTTTGATCGGCAAAGGCCGCCTCGTCCATGTTTGCAGCGTAGATGACAGGTTTCAAGCTCAAGAGATCCGCCTGCCGGATGATCTGCAAGTCCTGCTCCGGCGCCTCAAAGCTCCGGGCGCACAGGCCCTTATCCAAATGGGCCAAGAGGGCCTCGAAGACCTCCGCCTCCCGCAGGAACTGCCTCTCCCCGCCCTTTGCGTTCTTCTTAGCCCGGTCAATCCGCCGGGCAATCAGCTCCATGTCGCTCATAATCAGTTCGAGGTTAATGATGTCAATATCCCGGAGCGGATCCGTACCGCCCTCTACGTGGATGATATTCTCATCGTCAAAACAGCGCACCACATGGATAATCGCATGGGTCTGCCGGATGTTAGAGAGAAACTGGTTCCCCAAACCCTCGCCCCGGAACGCCCCCCGGACGAGACCGGCGATATCTACAAATTCGATCACCGCGGGAGTGCATTTTTTCGGCGTATACAGCTCATTTAGAAAATCCAACCGGCTATCCGGCACGGCCACAGTCCCCACGTTGGGATCAATGGTACAAAACGGGTAGTTGGCCGATTCGGCCCCCGCCTCTGTGATGGCGTTAAACAGCGTGCTCTTGCCCACATTGGGCAGACCCACAATCCCTAGTCTCATGTTCATATCCTTGGTCCTCCGATGAAATTTGTTCCGACCCATGACAAAGGCGACCGGGACGGTCGCCCTTGTGGTCTTTTTTTAATCGCCGTCTCTGTCTTTCTCATCCCCACCGTCGTCCTCGGAGACGCCGGGGCGTTCAATGTCGCCGAAGAGGCGATCTTCCTCTTCGCGCTCCTGGCGGGCCTTGGTGATAATGGCGTCCAAGATGTCATCTTCGATCTTCTCTATGGAAGCCGCGTCGCTCTCATCTTTCAACACGTTCTGCCTGATCTTTTCAGCCTCCGAGAACATGCTGGCCTTCTCCAGAGATTGCGTCGGCAACTCACCGTGCTGGCAGAGATAGGCGAACACGTTGCCGTCCATGGTCTCGTGCTCCAACAGATACTCCGCCGTCTTGATGACCAGGTCGCTGTTTTTGGAAAGAATCTGCTCACACCGCTCCATGGCCGCATCGAAGAGAGCTTTCACCTCGTCATCGATGGCGGCGGCGACCTTCTCAGAATAAGCTTTGGTCTGGGCGAAGTCCCGCCCGATAAAGACCGACGACCCGCTGGAGTCAAAGGAGATGGGCCCCAGTTTCTCACTCATACCGTATTGCATGACCATGGCACGGGCAATGGCCGTGGACTGCTGGATATCCCCCACAGCACCCGTGGAGATATCGTCTAAGAACAACTTCTCCGCCACTCTGCCGCCCATGGCAGTGACAATCCGCTCGAACATATCGCTCTTAGAACTGTAGGATTTATCCTCTTGGGGCCGGTAGACGGTCATGCCGCCGGCACCCCCCCGGGGGATGATAGTGATCTGGTGCACCGGATCTACATTGTCCAAATACCAGGCCGACACGGCGTGGCCCGCCTCGTGATACGCAGTGAGTTTCCGCTCTTTCTCCGTGATGACCTTACTCTTCTTCTCCGGCCCGGCCAAGACTTTGAGCACCGCCTCTTCCATGTCCGCCATGGTGAGAAACCGGTGGTGAGCGCGGGCGGCTAGAAGTGCCGCCTCATTTAAGAGATTCTCCAGATCGGCCCCTGTAAAACCGGGTGTCCCCCGGGCCAGGGAGGCCAGATCTACATCGTCGCCTAAAGGTTTCCCCTTGGCGTGGACTTTCAGGATGGCCTCACGGCCTTTCACATCGGGCAAACCCACATAGACCTGGCGATCGAATCGGCCGGGCCGCAGCAGGGCGTTGTCTAAGATATCTTTCCGGTTGGTGGCGGCGATGACGATGACGCCCTCGTTGTTGCCGAATCCGTCCATCTCCACCAGCAGTTGATTCAATGTCTGTTCCCGCTCGTCGTGGCCGCCGCCCATACCGGCGCCCCTCTGGCGACCCACGGCGTCGATCTCGTCGATGAAGATGATACACGGGGCCGTCTTCTTCGCCTGGTCAAAGAGATCCCGGACACGGCTGGCGCCGACGCCCACGTAGAGTTCCACAAAATCCGAACCGGAGATGCTCAAAAACTGCACCCCCGCCTCACCGGCCACCGCCTTGGCGATCAATGTCTTGCCCGTCCCCGGCGGACCAACTAAGAGCACGCCTGTAGGAATTCTGGCCCCCAGTTCCGTATAGCGGGCCGGATCTTTCAAATAGTCCACGATCTCCTGGAGCTCCGCTTTTTCTTCGTCGGCTCCGGCCACATCATCAAAGAAAACTTTCTTTTTCTCCTCCGTACCCAGCCGGGTTCTCGCCTTGCCAAAGCGCATAGCGCCCCGATCCCCGCCCCCGCCGGAGCGGTTCATCATGGCGTACCAGATGAACATAAACAGACCCAAGATCAGCACATAGGGGATAAACTGCATCCAAATGGGAGCTTGCCACCCTCTGGAATAGTTATAACTCAAGATGATCTCCCGCTGGAATTGATCCACGACCAAATCGTTGAGATCCTGGAAAAACAAGTCAAAACTCCGCAGCTCATAGGTGAGCTCCGTCAGCTCCCCCTCCGGATTCTCCGGCTTTTGCACGGAGAAGACCAACTCATTGTCCTCAAGCCGGAACTCTCTGACCATCTCCGCTTCAAAGAATCTGCGGACGTCAGAATAGTCCAGCGCAGCCTCGTTCCGATTGGGCTGGTTGAACATAAAGATCGTGCCAAGGATAATAATTAAAATCAGTGCGTAGAGGCCCAGATTGCTCGCTCTACTCGGCTTTTTATTCAAATGTCACACTCCTTTACGGAAACTTCCTTTGGTGGCGGCGTAGCCTCCGGGAAAGGGTAGTTCCCGTTAATGCCGGACCTAGCCGCTCTTAGGCTTCCGCCCGAAAGGCGGAGCCTTAGAGCGGTTTGGCGACGGTATCATTTCATTGATACACTTCTGGCTTTAGTATCCCGATATAGGGCAGGTTTCTATACCGTTGGGCAAAATCCAACCCGTATCCCACTACAAAAGCGTCCGGGATCGTAAAGCCCGTGTATTTGGGACTCACCTGGGCCCGCCGCCGCTCCGGTTTATCCAGCAGCGTACAGATTTCAATGGAAGCGGGCTTTCTGCCGTTGAGATAATTGATGAGATAATTTAAAGTCAAACCGCTGTCCAAAATATCTTCCACGATAATGGCGTGGCGATTTTCAATATCCATATCCAAGTCCTGGGTGATCCGCACAGCCCCCGTGGTCTCGCTCTTGTTGCCGTAGGAGGACACCGCCATAAACTCCACCTCACAGGGCAGATCAATGGTGCGCATCAAGTCCGCCATGAACATGAAGGAACCCTTGAGCACCCCGATAAACACCGGATTTTTGCCCTGGTAGTCCACCGTCATGCGTCTCCCCAGTTCTGCGATCCGCTCTTTGAGCGCCACTTCCGTGTACAATACTTTCTCTACATCTCTGTGCATATCTTGAATCCCCCCACTGTAATTTGCAGTGTTTTATCTCCCAGCCCCGGGGCCACTCGTTGATCGATTCCAATGCCGGGTACGGCTATAACCCCCGCCTCGTCGGCGAACACGGGCCACTGATCCCTCTGATGGGCCGGAATTTTGTGCGCAATCATGAGTTTTTTGACAGTTTTCGTCCCGTTTCCGCCAAAAATCCGGATGGAATCCCCCACCCGTCTCGGCCTGACAGTTATCTTACCACAGATGGCATCGCTTTTAAAGAGGAAAGTGTGGATTGTTTCGTGAATTTTTTCTGAATTTTCGCCGCAAAAGACCCAAATCCCCCTATCCGGCAAAAAAACACGTCCCGAGGTTGGCAAAACCTGGGGCGCAAAGGGCTCTTTTTCCCCACCGCACGCCCCGCCGATCACAATCCGCCCATAGACCCGCCGGACGACCACGCCGCCCCCCACTGATATACGGGCAGAGGGACACGCGCCTTCGATCAAATCCAATACCTGCCGGATGTGTACCTGTTCCGTCTCCCCCCCCGCCGCCTGTACCGCCAGGGCAATCACCCGGCCAGAGAGGGCCGGATCCAGGTCGAGAAGTTCCTGTATGAGGAGAATCATCTCCCCCTCTCCCCGCCGGAGCCGCCCAAAGGTCTCTGCGGCCAATTCGTCCAAAAAGCGGCTGTCCTGCCGCAAACTCTCCGACTGGCGGAGGATCGTCCCCGCCAGATTGGGATTTTTCTCTCGCAACAAGGGCAGCACCGTATGCCGCAGGGCGTTGCGGCGGTGATACACGTCTCGGTTGGTGGCGTCCTCCGCATAGGGCTGATCCAACGCGGCCAGATACGCCTCAATCGCCCGCCGCTCCATGGATAGGAGGGGCCGAATAATCCGCCCCCGCCGGGGGGGAATCCCCGACAGGCCTCTGAGGCTTGCGCCCCGGATCAGATTTAACAACACCGTCTCAGCGTTGTCGTCGGCGTTGTGGGCCGTGGCGATTTTATGGGCATTCAGATAATCCGCCGTCTCCTCTAGAAAGGCGTAACGCAACCGGCGGGCCGTCTCCTCAATCCCTTGACCGGTATCAGACGCCGCCTGGGCCACGTCGCCGCGCCCCACAGTCAACGGGACACCCCATTGACCGCAAAATTCCCGGGCAAACATCTCATCCCGGTCAGAGTCTGCTCCCCGAAGGCAGTGATTATAATGGGCCGCCAGCACTTGAATCCCCAGCTTGTCGCGCAACTCCAATAATATTCGGATCAGGCAGATAGAATCCGCCCCGCCGGAGAGGGCCACCAGTACAGTGTCTCCCCCCTCAATCAACCCCTGCCGATTGATCCACTCCTCCACCCGGCGCCTAGGGTTCATAGTGCCGCCTGTCCACAGAGCGGTAGGAGGTAAACTCCGGTACCCAGACCAAGTCCACTGTCCCCACTTCGCCGTGGCGATTCTTGAGGATGATACACTCCGCCGCATTGGGGTTCTCCGTCTCCGGCTCGTAGTACCCCTCCCGGTAGAGGCCCAACACAATATCCGCGTCCTGCTCAATAGAGCCGGACTCCCGCAGGTCGGACAGCACAGGCCGCTTATTGGCCCGGTCCGCCGAGGCCCGGTTCAACTGGGAGAGACAGACCACCGGCACGTTGAGCTCCTTGGCCATGATCTTCAAAAACCGGGAGATCTCCGAAACGATCTGGGTTCGGTTCTGGTTGTGGGCGCTCCGGTCAAACCCGGCGGAGGTCATGAGCTGGAGGTAGTCGATAACCACCAGACCCAAATCTTTCACCCGTCTGCACTGGGCGTTCATATCCGACACCGTAAGGGCCGGATTATCGTCGATTAAAATATTCGTCCGGCTGATGGCCGCCGCCGCCCGGGCCAGCTTGTCCCAGTCATCTTTGGATAGCCGCCCCGTCTGGAGGAGTTTGCTATCCACGTGGCTCTCACCGGATAATAAACGCATCCCCAGTTGTTCCCGGCTCATTTCTAGCGAGAAGATGGCAATGGCCTTGCCGGAACTCTTGGCGGCGTGGAGGGCGACGTTTAAGGCGATACTCGTCTTACCCATCCCGGGCCTGGACGCGATAAAGATCAGATCCGAGTTGTTGAGTCCCATAGTGGCCGCGTCCAAATCCGCCAATCCCGTGGAAATACCGGGGATAGACGCATCCCGCTTGGCCGCCTCGTTGATCTTGGCATAGGCCTGCAAGAGGACACGGCTCACCGGCTCCAACCCCCCGGTGGTGCGGTCCTGTCGGAGGCCGAAGATTTTCTTCTCCGCCATTTCCAAAACCTCGTCCGCCGATCCCCCGCCGGAGTAGACCAGTTCCGTAATCTCCCCGGAGGCCTCGCCTACGGCCCGGAGCTGTGCCTTATCCGCCACGATCTTGGCGTATTCCAATACATTCACCGCCGTAGGGGTGATATTCATGAGCTCCACCAGATACCGGGGCGTCCCCTCCGACGCCTGCCCGCCGCTCCGCATCTGATCCAGTACGGTCACGGGGTCAATGGCCTGGGCATAGTTGAACATGGTCAGGATGGTCTCGTAAATATCCCGGTTGGCCTCCAGATAAAAATCCCCGGGCCGGAGAACCGTGAGCACGTCGGGGATACAGCGGGCATCAATGAGCATAGAGCCCAATACCGACTGCTCCGCCTCTAAGCTATGGGGTGTCTGACGGGATAATAACTCGTCCATGTTGTGATTCCTCCTTAACTCCCTCCGGCACTTCGTGCCATCTCTCTCAATTTGATGAAGGCTTTTGACCTAAGCTCCTTTTCCAAAGGAGCTGTCAGCGAAGCTGACTGAGGATTGCCCTTGCCCTTCGGCCCCTTCGTTTTGAGGGGGGCTGTCAGCGAAGCTGACTGGGGGAAGGTCTTGTCCTACTGCCGCCCAGGATTGTCCGAACGGCCTAAGAGATAGTCCGTGCTGACATCAAAATAGTCGGCAAGTTTAATTAATGTTTCATTGTTTGGGTTGCTCTCTGCCTCATAACGTTGATAGCTTCTTTCCGTTATGCCCAATGCGTCCGCCATTTGGCGTTGCGTCATTTTTCTTTCCTTGCGTAACACTTTCACTCTCTCTGAAAAAAAAGACATAGTAACCACCCTGTAAAATTATAAAAAAGGATTGACACGACAAATTGTGTCGTGTATAATGCAATTGCAAGCACGACAAATGTCGTCGTGTCAAATGTTGTCATGTGCACATGCGCCAATAATACCAAATCACAGGAAAAAAATCAAGGAGGCGACACGTCTATGCGTCCTATCTTAGACCACCTATTCTACCAACACGACCGTAAGCGAGAACAAGACAAGGCCGCTCTGCAATGTATCGCAACCAATACGGGGATGCTAGAAAAAGAGTGCAATCAATGGCAAA
>Ga0123355_10001241_pt1 | contig 35588 bp, 32 predicted proteins | sample TergutEmb28metaG_3_FD_89872 | JGI IMG/M metagenome (GOLD analysis project Ga0123355, IMG submission 89872) | Embiratermes neotenicus P1 segment gut microbial communities from Petit-Saut dam, French Guiana - Emb289 P1 | ecosystem: Host-associated > Arthropoda: Insects > Digestive system > Gut ...
GGTTAAATGTTTGAAATACAAACCCTATTTTTTGGTTACGAATTTCTGAAAGCTGATTATCTTTCATATCAGATACGGCTACGCCATCAAGTACATAATCGCCTTCCGTTGGCTTGTCTAATGCACCCATGATATTCATGAGCGTGCTTTTACCCGAACCGGACTGGCCTACAATGGATACAAACTCGCCTTCTTGTATACTTATGTTAAGGTTTTTTAGCACCGTCAGTTCGTTTTCTTCACCGATAAAATATTTCTTTACAATGTTTGTTAATTCCAGCATGTTTTACCCTCTCCGTGCTTCTTGCGGCCTTGAGAAAACGATTAAGCCTTCGTGAAGGTCTTCGCCAAAAATTTCTGCCTGGGTTGAAGTTCTCAGTCCAATTGTAATTGGTATTTGGCGGGGTGCTTCGTAGTCTTCTACATAAATAAAGCTGCCGTAGTCGTTTGTAATAATTGCGGAAAGGGGCATTGCAAAAATATCATATCTTGTATCGGTTATTACGTTTAAAAATGCGTTCATGCCAATTCTTACATTTGTGCATATGTCGGTTATTGCGGCACGCACTTCAAATTCAACATTAGTAGAACCTGCGGGAGATACGGCTCGTGGTGAGATAAATGCCACCTCTGCATGGTATTCGTGATCGCCGGTGGCAATGGTTGTTACAAACCCGCGCTGGCCTAAGTACAAATCACCTAAGCTGTGCTCCCTTACATTTGCTGATATATACAGGTTGTCAATGTCCTCTATAACAAACAATATGCCTGTGGGGGCAGCCCCTACCCGAGCGTTTACCTCTGTAATAACCCCATCGGCAGTAGCAATGATGAGACCTTCGGCAAGTTGGTTATTAAGCCGGTCTATGTTTATCAATTGTATTTCTACATTTGTGTCGGCAGTTGTTGGCCTTTCTTGGGCCTGATTGAAATTATTTTGTGCAGATTGAAGGCTGTTTTGTGCGTTTTCTAATTGTATTTGGCTGTCTCTAAATACCCGCCGGGCATTGTCTAGTCTTGTTGTGTTAAAGTCGATGTGATCTTCTATGGCACGTTCTTTATCTAGCAGCGCACGTTCGTATGCGCGAATTGCATCTGCCAGGTTATCATACATGCGTGTCAGATGGGTTTCTGCCTGCTCAAAAGCATTGTCCTGGGCGCGCTCTAGATCTGCAACTGCGCGGTCGTATGCTCTTTGAGCGTCATCTCTTGCGTTTTGGCTGTTCTCTACAATGGTTTCTAAGGAATCTATTATATTGTCTCTCATGTCGGATTCACGCTCGTCATGATCATCTATCGCGGTGGCCAGGTCTGTCCGTGCCCGGCTTAAGCGAATTCTCGCATCTTCTACTTGCCGCACAGTGCTGTCTAAACGTGCTTGTGCAGCGTCTATAGCACTTCGTGCGCCGGGGCGCTCCATATTCGAAGCCCACCAGTAATCTTCTCGTGCATTCTCAAGGTCTTCCCTAGCGGTGCGCTCGTCTTCAATTAATCGGTTTAATGCCCGCTGTGCATCGTCTATCGCGTTCTGGTGATGGCGACTGTCAAAATCATCAGCTCTAGCCCTTAATTCCTCTTCTAAATCCGCTTCAGCTTCTTCTAATGCGGTAATTCTCCTATCAAGTACAACCCTTGCCTCGGTTATTGCATTTCTAAAAACGAAATCGTCAAAATCGTGAATTATCTCTTGTAAATCCTGCTCCGCATCTTCTAGGTCTGTAGTCCGTCTTGCAACATTAAGCCTTGCATCCTCAATAACTCTTTCGTGAAACGAACTATCAAAGGGCTCGTATATATCTGCTTCCGCTTCTTGCAAATCCTGCTGCGCATTAGATGTACTAAGCTGCTGCCGGGATAGTGCAATGCGAGATGCATCTACAGAATTGCGCGAATTAACAATTGCGTTTGAATTGGTTCGCGCTTCTTCTGCGGCATTGTTTTGGGCGGTTATCAGGTTTAATTCTGCCTGTTCTAAATCGCTTTCCAGCCTGGACATGTCAAGCTTAGCCAGCACGTCACCAGCGCTAACAGTGTCGCCAACACTTACAAAAACTTCTTGCACCGGACTGTTTTGCATAGAGAATATGTTAAAGGTTTCCGAACTTTGTACAACGCCGGAGGCGGAGATTGTTCTAATCATGTCGGTTCTTTCCAGTATAAATGTTTGCGGCGCGCTGTGCTGCCGCGCCGTATCTGCGCTTATGTGATTCCAAGCAAATAAGCCGCCGATAGAAACGAGAATTACAGCGCCAATACCGCGCTTTATCCATGTGGATTTTTTTGATTTTTGGTTTTTCATTTGACTACCCCTTTATTCTAACTAAATGGCTAAATGCAGCGCTGCCCCGCCGCTCCGCTGAGCAAAGCCTAGATGCGCTTGCCACACTCTGCTATGGGTGCGTGCTGTACGCGCAAATAATTTTTGTACTATTTTAACATCAATCATCCTATTTTATCATTATGTACGGTGTAATTACAATGAAGTTTACACATTGTTCACGAAAGATTCATGAAAATTAAATGTTGTCACCACAAAAAAGAACAGACAGATTAAATATGTCCATTCTTTTTTGCTATTTATTAAATGGTTCTCTTCACACCTTTAACCTTTTGAAAACTGATCTTTTCCTACGCTGCAAACCGGGCAAGTAAAATCTTCGGAAACATCTTCCCATTTTGTACCCGGGTCAATTCCGTTATCAGGGGATCCATCGGTTTCGTTATACTCCCAGCTGCATACATCGCAAATATATGTCATTACCTTTCCTCCTCTACACTACTGAATAAAAGCATCGTTTAGGCGATTCGATCTTGCCTTCTTTTTTTAACGCTTTAATCGCCTTATCCACATCGGCACGTTCTAAACCTGTTAACGCTACAATGGCTTTTGCGTCAAGGGGTTCTGTTGCATTTGTTAAGGCTTCAAAAACTTTGTCTTTACCCATTGATCTGCCTCCTTTGTTTGTATTTTTATTTAGTTTGTATATAGGGTTAATTACCGAACAATTTCTCCATGCCAGCTAAGTATTCCACCAAAGTCGTATACAAAAGTATAACCCATTTCAATGAGTAGATGCGCCGCTTGGTAACTGCGGTTGCCGCTTCGGCAATATATTAGCAAGATAGCATTTTTATTTGGGATAACGTCCTCTGCACGTTCTAAAATTTCGCTTAGAGGAAGTAAAATGGCATTTTTGATATGACCTGATTCAAACTCATCAGGCATTCTCACGTCTAATATAACAACATTTTCATCTGTCATCATAATTTCTGCTTCTTGTGAAGTTATCCTTTGTGGGCTGGGAGTGGGAGAATCTGTGAGAGGCTGTAACATAGATATAAGATTTAGTCGCAAAAAATAACCCCAGCCTTCCTCATACAATTCCTCTAGCACGCCGGTAATTTCAACCCATGTGTAATCTTCTACTGGCGGAATATTATTCAGATATACTTCAAGCCCTTCTAAAGGACCGCAGCAGCCTGCACCCTCTACCCCAACAAAAAAAATCAATTCATCCTCCAGGTAGAATCTGGCAAATAGTCCTTCATAGCGAATGGTATGACCTAGGAAATCTACTCGATTATAATGAATGTTTTTTAGTTGGGGTATTAAGCGCTCCTGGTCAAGCACATGAACACCTGCGGCATCTTGTTTGGGTGAGGATATTTCATAGTTGTAATTCCTTTCGATGTTAGAATAACCGGGTATTGTGTAGGCATATTCTATGTCTTGATTTGGATTTGCAAACAGTAAATAATCATTTTGGTAGGTGCACCCGCTTAATACAAATAACACACCGATTACAGCCGCGGGAAATATATATTTCATTACACACACGCTCGATTCTATTTTGGTTCCTCTTTATCATGCTTTATGCGATTTTGCTCTTCTGCCAACTTGCTGTCATTAAAGCGGTCTAGTGTGGAAAGGTATCCGGTTATACGGCGTACGCGGGTTATATTTCCGCTGCCACATTTAGTACATTTGGGCTCGTTATGCAAACCTTGCATGCCGCAGTCATGGCATATATCTACGGGGAAATTAACGGCACCATAACCCATGTCGGCATCTGCCATGGCTTTGATAATTTCCTCCAAGGCTTCAATGTTATGCCCTGGGGCAGATGTTAACTCGATATATGAAATATGCCCGGCGTTACAGTACTTATGATATGGGCCTTCTAAAGCGATTTTTTCCATGGCTGTTATTTTACACTCAACAGGAACGTGGAATGAATTTGTATACCACTTTTTATCTGTGATTCCCTTTATCACACCGTATTTTTCTACATCCAGTTTTGTAAATTTGCCGCTTAATTGCTCTGCCGGTGTAGCAAGCAGTGAAAAATTGAGGCCGTATTTTTTAGCGGCGTCGTCACAAATTTGACGCATACGGCTTACGATAGAAACTCCCAGTGCTTGGCTTCCTTCGTCTTCTCCATGGTGCTTGCCTGTAAGGGCAACTAGACATTCTGCCAGGCCGATAAAACCAATACTTAGTGTGCCGTGTTTAATTGATTTTTCAATTGTATCATCTGACTTTAGATTTTCGCTTTCTAAATATAATTTTTGCCCCATGAGGAATGGAAAATCACGAATGCGCAGGTTTTTTTGTAAGTTATAGCGGGTGGTTAGCTGCTTAATTGCAAATTCCATTGTTTCTTGCAGGTATCCATAAAATTTGCTTAAATCCTTTTCGGCTCTAATGCCTAGGCGTGGTAAGTTTATAGATGTGAAGCTTAGGTTTCCTCTGCCATCTGTGACTTCTGGGCCATTTACATTGCCAATAACCCGGGTACGGCAGCCCATGTAACTCACTTCTTCCTCACCATATATGCTATTAAAACTAGAATCTAAAAACGAGAATGTTGGAAAAAGCCGCTTGCAAGCCACCTGCATGGCAAGCTGGAAAAGATCGTAGTTAGGGTCGCCTTCGTTTAGGTTTACACCTTTTTTAAGCTTGAAAACAAGGTTTGGGAAAATTGGTGACTCCCCCTTGCCAAGCCCCTTTTCATATGCACGAAGGAAGCAGTCGTTTATCATACGTCCGCCGGAAGACGTATCTGTACCCAAATTTATACTGGAAAACGGCACTTGCGCCCCTGCGCGGGAATGCATAGTGTTTAAGTTGTAAATTAACGCTTCCATTGCTTGGTATGTTTCCTTATAGGTATGTTTTTCTACCAAGGCGGCAATTTGTGCTTCGGGGAGTGATATTTCCAATTCTGCTAAATTTTCACGCAGCATTTTATCTTGCCGCTCACGCTCTACATCTACATATGTAGACATATCCCGATCAAAATATGCATAGCTTTGTCCGCCGTGCATATCGTTTTGGTTGCTTTGTAAAATAATGGCGGCAAGGGCTCCTGCAGATCGAATGTTTTTTGGAGAACGAATTGACCCATGTCCATTGCTAAATCCCTCACGTAATAATCTGCCTAGTGGAATTTGCAGGCATGTTAAGGTTTTACCATACCAAGATAAGTCTTGTATATAGATATCACCATTCATATGCTTTTCAACTTCATCTGCGGGAAGCGCGCGCTTTAAATAGTAACTTCTGGAGGCGGCTTCGGAAATTTGCAATACTTTTGCAGAGGGAGAATTGCCAACATTGGCATTATCCCGGTTGGTTTCTTTAATAATTTCTGCAACGGCATCCATTAATTCGCTGCGGGCCTCGCGTATATCTGTGCGCTTGTGGCGATATAAAATATATGCTTTGGCAACCTTAGTGTGTCCGCTTTCAATGAGCACCGCTTCAACTATGTCCTGCACATTTTCTACTGTGAAGGGCGCATTGGCATATTGTGCTTTTAGTTTTTCTAATACTTTTGCTGTTAATGTGAGTGCAGACAGCTGAAATTCGATATTGTCGCCTGTGGCTTCAAATGCTTTGCTTATGCACTTTGTTATTTTACTTGCATCAAATGGAGCTTCTCTGTTATCTCGTTTAACTATATTCTGCATAATTTTCTCCTTAGATTTTGAAGTGGTTGATATTTAGTATTATATGAGACTATATATCATTTGTCAATAAAAAAATTAAGACTTTAAAAATAAATAATGCCTGTCATTGACATATAAATTCTTTTCACATATTATACAAAATACTCAGAAAAATAGGAAGGGATTACTATGACTAAACTTTTTAAAAGCTTGCCATTTAGGCTGCTGATTGCCCTAATTGTAGGCTTGATAATAGGATGGCTAGCAAACGAACCTGTTATTAATGTTATACAAAGCATCAGACACCTTACCGGGCAAATTATCTTTTTTAGTGTACCGCTTATTGTACTTGGATTTGTTGCCCCATCTATTGCAAAAATGGGGAAAAATGGGTCGAGATTATTAGGGTTTTCACTTATTGTTGTGTTTTTGTCGGTGATTGGGGCTGCTACACTGTCAATGGTAAGTGGGTATATTGCGCTGCCCCTTCTTAACATAGCAGAAACAGCCGAAGCAAGGCGCGCACTGCCTGAAATGCTTTTTCAGCTTAATATCCCACCAATTATGCCGACAATGAGTGCAATGGCACTTGCACTGATGCTGGGTTTAGCCGTAGCATGGACAAAGTCGACTACTTTTGGAAAGCTTTTGGATGAATTTCATGAAATTGTTTTGCAGCTTGTTAAAAAAATTGTGCTGCCTATTATGCCTGTATTTATTGCGACAGTTTTTGCGCCAATGGCATATGACGGAAGGTTAACAGGGCAGCTCCCTGTATTTATAACGGTTGTATTAATCATTATCGTTGTACAACTTTTATGGGTTGTCATTTTATATGTAGCTGCTTTTGTGTATACCGGTAAAAACCCGCTTGAGGTAATTAGGCATTATGGTACGCCGTATCTTACTGCGGCGGGAACAATGTCTTCTGCCGCGACTTTGGCTGTGGCCCTTGAAGGCGCAAACAAGTCGAAAGTTTTGAATAAAGATATGGTTGCGTTTGGCTTACCCCTTTATGCGCATATTCATATGCCGGGGTCGATCGTTACGCTTATTTTCTTATCTATGACAGTTTCTCAGGTATTTGACGGCGCATTACCGGTATTAAGTGTTATGATTTTGTATGCTGTCTTGCAGGTGATATTTGTTATTGCGGCACCAGGGGTTCCCGGTGGTACAATTGTGGCGTCTCTTGGGCTGATTGTTGCTGTTTTAGGCTTTACGGATACGCAGACTGGGCTTATGCTTACTATTTTTGCACTCACAGACAGCTTTGGTACAGCTGCTAATATTTGCAGCGATGGGCCGATGGCGATGATTTTGACGAAGTATGCAGAGAAACGAGGGCTAACGAAGATACCGGGAAGTGTTAATTGAGGCATTAGTGTAAAATTCAGTTGGTTAGTGTCACTAACCAACTGAATTTTGATTTGAGAGTTAATTGGCGTAATCGCACCTTAACCCATGGAGATAAGTGTGAAGAAAACCACTTCACACTTGATTTGAGGGATCAAATGCGAATGCAAGCATTCGCGCTTGATCCATGGGAGACAATAATGAGGAGATTTCGAAGATATTCCACCATGGCTTTGGACGATATGGACAACCTAAAGCGCCGGATAAGAAAACTTAAACATTTGGAGAAAACAATCCGCTCTAAAAACAATTTAAGTGATGATATCCCATTAGTGTGGGATAAATTCTTCGATTTGCAAAATTGCGATAACAACAAAGTGTTATATACTTTACCTAAATTGGTTAATATGAGCCAGGAAACTTATAAAGAAGTTGTTGATGCCTTTTTTGCGCGTGTTTATTATGAAGTTTATGGGCTAAAAGGACTTATAGGTGAAGTGACTATATATGACCATGGGCTGCTTGCGCAGCTTGATTTGTCTCCAATTGCAGATGAAGCTGCCGTTAAAAAAAGGTTTCGAGAACTTGCAAAAGAATGCCATCCGGATGCTGGCGGTGATCATGAACGATTTATTGCGCTTATGGGAATATACAGGCAGTTGATTAATCCTGATTAGGATGCTCAGCAAGCAGTGTAATCAGGAATCTATTGGCATGAATGCAACCAGAGGTTGACAAAGTTCCCAGTTAAGTTGGTAGCGTAAGAATTTTATATCCACTATAATACTGCTGGGAGGTGACACTTATAGATATCGGGAGCAGAATACAGATGCATCAAACGAGAGGCGGATGTTTTTTCATATTTTCTCTGACTTTCTCTAAAATCCTTGATAATTACGCTTTAACACCGCATTGCGAAACTGATGAGCATTTGCAACAGCTTCATTAAATAACATATACCCTCGCCCTTCGTCACCATTTTGGTGTGCATCAGAGCCATAGAAGGGGTACATATTTGGATTTTCCTTACACAGTTTTACAGCTCTTTCGTTACGATTATCATGTCTTGGATTGCCGTTAAACACTTCAACGCCGTGCAGGTACTCGGCAAGTATCTCATTATCATGTCTAAACGGATGTGCTTGAATGATTAGTATTTCATTTCCAAAACGTGTAAAAAATTCTTTGTGGTCAAGCCTATGCAAGTAGGGTGTGTTGTAAAGAAAATCTTCATTTATGCCATATAGTAAATAATCATTGTCGTTAATTAAAAATCTCAGTTCTGCCCCAAGTATTACTTTAAGGCCAATATGCGCTCCTGCTGCTTTGGCATTTTCGTATCCTTGTAAAAAATGCTTAACACAAGAATGCCAATTATCTCTACAACCGAGGGATGATATATATTCCTCATGCAAGTGGTCCGTTATAACAATACCGTCATAATCCAATTTATGATATCGGTGCGCAACATCCTCAGCAGAAAGATGTCCACACAGACTCACTTCTGCCGTGTGAACATGTGGGTCGATTTTGAAGGTTTTTTTCATATCACTTGAACATAACGGATACATAATCGCCTCCAAGCTTGTGGATTTCTTTTAGTGCGGATTTAATTAACTTTGCCGTTTGCACTTGAACCGTGGTATTTTGACCATGCACTATCGTGTATGCATTATGATTTATGGCATGACGAAGTTCTGATATTGTTGTTAATTTATCCCTAAACTGGTTGTAAATACAGCCAAACTGATGTGCTTGGTGTGTATCACTGCCAGCAAGTAAGGGTAATCCAACTTCAGCAGCAAGTTTCTTTACTTTTCCCTCATTTTCTACATCCAGTGCAGAATCTTTGCCATTTAGTTCTAAAAAGTCTAACAAACATAGCTGCCCCGCTTTCAAGTGGCAAACATTATTGCTGTCTCTAAAAGGGTGTGATGCCCCAAATAAAACAGGGAGGGGCTTAACAATGCCTAATAATTGCGGAAATGTTGGATGCTGGGCTGCCTGTAAAAATGGCTGTAGCTTTTGGTAGATACCTTTTATATCATGCATTGTACCAATGGTCAAAAAATGCCCACCTTCAGAGGCGTCAATTTCCAGCCCCATAAATACGATTAGTCCATTATCGGCCACAAAAGAATCATCTATAGGCTTCATTTTTGTTTGAATATAATTGAATGTAGCGTCCATTTCCGCACCATTGTAATGCTCTGTAATACAAATTGCATCCAGACCGGAAAGTTTTGCTTGGCGCAAATGCCATTCCGTATACTTATAAGAAAAAGGCAGTTTTTTACCTAGTTTGCTATGGGTATGAAAGTCAATATTCATATAACTTCACATGCCTTTCTTTAGTTAGATGGAAAATTTATCGTATCGTTAACAAGAAATCAAGTACTTCCGGGCTATTGCGGTAAACAAATTCACCATCATGCACAAACAAGTCAAACTCACTTAAAGGTGCGGGCTGGTTGGGGTTAGCCGGAATATCTCGTCGAACCAACCAAGAGCCTTCGAGATTACGGTCGTCGTTACCAATGCCTAAAGAGTCACCTTGCCCACCAAGCAAGAAACGTGTAAGCAGTTTTGCTGCGTGTGGATTGGGTGCTTGGTCAAAAATATAAACATAGTTCATATTTGGCTGAGAAACCCTTGGTGTTAACATTGCATTTGCAAGGTGCAAACCTTCATCAAAATTACGCCTGATGCCTGAAGAGCTGCCCCAACCAATAAAAATTTCTTCTTGGTCAGGTCTGCCAACAGTGCGGTTCATGCTTGAGCCTGAGTTATCTATAATAATGTTATTAGCGAAAAATCTGCGCATCCATTCGTGTGCTGCGGTTGGTGATTGCGGATGTAGTTCGATGGGGTGGCCGAATATTCTTTCATACTCTTCTGCAAATAAATCCGCATATTTAACAAAAGTAGTGATTGCAGAGGTATAGCGAACTTCTGTCAATGGGTCTTGGGCAATAATCCTACCATACCATTCGGGGCGTGTTAAATCCCACCAACTGGCAATAGGCTGCCCATCAGGGAAGAATGTGTAGTTATAATAAATCAAATTGAGAACAACGTAGGACGGCATACCTGCTAACAAAAACGCAGGGTCGTATATATATGGCAAAATATCATAAGGGAAATAGCTATGCATCAGACCTCTTGCCTTAAACTCGTTGTAAATAATGCCTTCAGCATCGGCACTTCTCATAATATCCAAATTAAACATTCCTGCGGCGTGTTCAATAGGGAAACGCGTCAGTGCGTCAGAGGTACCCATGTTAATAATATTTACAGTAATGCCGGGGTAGAGTGCCATAAACTCTGCTGCTGCCTCCGGGCCACGGCTTCCCGATGTGACCCAGTTTACTTCGCCTTCTTCTATTGCACGCTGCACAAGCTCTTCATAGGGAATAAAATGGTCGATATTCGCTGCTGCCCATGCGTTGGTGGGATTTGGCATTATAAATTCGCCTGTTTCTTCATCGAATAGAACGCCTAAACCTGTATTTACTACAGCGCTGGTGTTTGCAGGCACCCCGGTTGCAGACACTTCCGTTGCAGGTGCTTGGGTTGGCGCGTCCGGGATGGCTGCAAGGGCTGTTGCCGGGGTTGGCGCATTATCCTCTGTACTGCAGCCTGTGAAGGTAAATACTGATGCCGCAATTATTGCAGCGGTGGCCAACATACCCAATTTAAATTTACACATTAAATTCTCTCCTTTGATTTTAACTGCTTTTGCTTACCCTATATATGTTATTGGGGAAGTAGAAATTATGTCGTTGCCTGCTTAATAAGCAAGCCCGACCCTTTGTCATAGACATTCGCTGTGTTTGGGTTTATAGTTATCCAAACCTTTTGATTCGGCACTAAATTCGTTATGCCAAGTTCTTTTGTAAGCAGCATTGTTTCCTTGACGTTTATATGAACTAATGTCTCAGAACCTGCGGGCATACTTGAATACACCGCGCCCTCCAATATGCCGCTTTCGATGTTAAGGGTAACTTGCTCGGGACGTACAGCAAGTACACATGGGAATGACGATGAGGTAGATGGTGTATTTTCTGTAAAAGTATCATTGCTAAATGTCATTTTGCCCAAAACAGAGTCTACGATTAAACTGCCGTTCTCTAATTCGGCAGTTGCATCAATAAAATTGATGCTGGGATTTCCAACAAAATCTGCAACTTGCAAATTGCATGGGTTTTTATATAAGTTTACAGGTGTATCTACCTGCACTAAAACACCGTCAAAATAAGTTGCAATGCGAGTAGACATTGTTAATGCCTCTGTTTGGTCGTGGGTAACATAAATAACAGTGGTTTTAAGTTCCTGATGCAGGCGTTTTAATTCGGATCGCATTTCTATACGCAGTCGGGCGTCAAGGTTTGAAAGTGGCTCGTCCAAGAGCAGTATTTTAGGCTCTGTTACAATTGCGCGTGCAATGGCCACGCGCTGCTGTTGCCCGCCAGATAGCTCTGCAGGGTAGCGCTCTATATATTCGTGTATTTGTAAGCGTTTTAATACGTTTTCTACTCTTTTTTTTGTTTCGGCTTTTGAGACTTTTTTAGTTTCTAATCCAAATGCTACATTTTGATAAACTGTCATATGGGGCCATAGTGCATAACTTTGGAAAACCAAGTTAAGATCACGTTCGCCCGGAGATTTGAAAAGTGCCTCGGTTACGTTGATAACTTCTTTATCTCCAATGTACATCACTCCGCTTTGGGGCTGCTCAAGCCCTGCAATAACTCGAAGGGTGGTTGTTTTACCGCAGCCGGATGGCCCTAAAAGCGTCATAAATTCGCCATCTTCAATCGTTAAATCAAGATCTTTAAGCACATGGTTTTTATTAAAATATTTATTAACGTTTTTTAGCACAATCTTACTCATTTGCCTTTTCCTCCTCCTGAACTTCCGCCGTAAGCGGCTGCCAGGTCTACTTTTCCGATTTTAATTGAGATTAAATAGGTTGCCAGCACCAACAGGAACATAAATGCAGAGAGTACGCTTGCATGTGCGCTCTCGCCACTTTCAGAGAACGAAAACACCAAATAAGAAAGTGTGGTAACCTCAGATGACATGAGTAATATAATCAAGTCTAGGGTAGTGATTGTACTCATAAAAATTAAGATGAATCCTGTTAAGAAACCCGGTTTTGCGAGGGGTAACACAATTTTTCTGAACCTTCTTAGAAATGAGGCGCCTTGTATGCTTGCAGCTTCTTCTAAGTCATATCCAATTTGCATCATATTTGCTGTTCCGGCTCTGCTTGCAGACGGCAAGCCATTTACAACGCAAATGAGTACCAACAGAGCAAAGGATCCGTATAGTGAGGGTATAATCCAGCGTGGCTCTATCCACATTTCTAAGTAAAGTGCACCGAATGTAACGGAGGGAATCATGTAGGGCAAAAATGCACATTGCTCCAGTATCTTTCCGGATAACCTTCCTCTACCTCGTGTACATACATATCCTAGAAACTGACCTGCAAACATACCTATTACAGCAACGCATACAGTAAGTAATATTGTTGTGCGGAAACTTCGCCAAAACCACGGATGACGAAACACCCCGGGCATACCTGCGAACAACTCAATACCGCCTCGTTCTCCAATCCAATAATGCAAGGTGAAATTGGACAGGGCATACACTCCAGGTACCAGCATGACCGTGTCGAGCAAAAGAACAAACATCGGAATACCCACCGTAATCGTAAGAAATACTGCTAAGAAAACAAACAGGGGATATTTTGCCTTGCCAAGCGCTAATGGTGTGGTACGGGTTCCTTTTCCCATAATGGTGGCATAGCTGCGGCGCAAACCAATCATTTTTTGGTTTACGAACACAGCAACAGCAACAATAATAATAAGTACAATCGTGATAATATATCCGGTGCTTAAATTTCGATTACGAATTGACGATACAAGCATAGTTGCTATTGTATCGTACCCCACCCTTGCACCTAGAAGATGCGGCGTGCTAAAGGAACCCATTGCACTTGCAAAGGAAAGTATAAATCCGGAAAGCATTGCGGGTAGAACCAGAGGAAAAGTAATTTTTTTCAATAAACGTACCTTACCTGCGCCCATAATGGAGGCCATTTCTTCAACTTCGCTATTAACGGAGCTTAAAGCCCCAGACACTAATAAATACGTAGAACCAAAGCCGCTTAAAGACATGACTACTATTATCGGAAATGGTCCGTATGCAAGCCAATTTGGAGCCTGTAGTCCCATACCTGCCAAAAAGCCGGGCATTCCACCTCTTGTTCCTGTTCTAAAGACGGTCAGCCACATTAAGGAAATAGTCCAGGTAGGTAACATATAAGGAATTATCATTATTACAGACAATAATTTCTTTCCGGGCAAATCTGTACGTATCATTATCCAGGCCATTAACGAACCAAGAATAACGCTAATGCTTGCAACGTTAATTCCTAAAAACAAAGAATTTCGAAAAGGTGTGTACATTAGACTATTGCTAACTTGACGCGGAAGTGCCGTGGCTGTACCTGGGCTATTAAAAACACGTCTCCAGTGATGCAGGGTAAAGTCTCCTTCTTGAGCCCCCGACATATGGCGCAAATCGCTAAATGATACAAAAAAAGTGCTATGTATCATTTCAAACAATGGAACTAGAATTAAGTACCCAAGGGTAAGTAGTAAGATAATTACAATGATGTTATATGGATCTTTTGCTGCGCCAAGTATGGTGTTTTTTATACGTTTGGTTTTGGAGCAGCGTGCTTTCATATGGCCTTTTTTCATAGTGCAGTGCCAAGCATATCTGCATTAACAATCATACTTGACGTTTCATTTGCTTCATAGTTGCTGCTATCGACTCTGTTACGCAAAACGATTACAACAACTATTAAAATGGCTATGCAAACTAGTCTAACCTTCCAGTAACCATCCACGTGATGATACATTACAACGCCTCCTGCCAGCTTATCAATTACAGGTAAATACTATAATTGTATTATGCAAAACTGATATCACGAGCGTGTGAAATTTATGTAAAATGCTTGTAACGTGGTATAAGGAAAATGGATAATTCCAGATAATAAAAAAACCGCCCGATTGCAAAATGCTTTCGGGCGATCTGGCCTATAACTTTTTACCTTCAAAAGCTGCAACTCGTTGAGAAGCTGTGGGGTGCGTGTGAAAAAGCCTGACAACAAACGGATGGGGGGTTAGATTGCCAAGCTCTTCTCTATAGATTTTTTTTATTGCAGAAATGGAGACTTCTTTTCCTGCATGTTCACACTCAAATGCGTCTGCCTCGTATTCGAATTTGCGAGAAAGTGCGTTTCCAGGCATATTTAAGATAAGGTCAAGAGGTTCAAACATAATAAATAGCGCATAAATCCCAAATGCTAAGTTTACGCCATCAAAACCAAACGCAATGGACACATATGGGTTTGCAACAACAAAATACGCGAAGGCAACAATGAGAAGATTATACAATACGTCAAGGGGAAAAGACTTTAATATATGCCGCTTTTTTTCATGCCCTATTTCATGGGCTAGGATGGCGAGAATCTCTTCATGTGTGAATTTTTCTAACAGGTTATCAAAGAGCCCTATGGTTTTGGTTTTGCCAAAACCTGCAGCAAATGCGTTTACCCTTGTGCTTCTTTTTGACTCATTCACCATGTATATTCCTTTTAATTTAACGCCTGTTTTGTTTGCAAGGGATGTGATTTTATCCTTTAACTCCCCATCTTCGATTGGCGTTAGCTTGTAGTAAACCCTAATAAGAAGTGGTGAGATAAAGCTTGTGAAAATATCAAATGCCATAAACACAAAAAAGAATGCGAAAAATACCCAGTTGCCAATTAACCCATACAGCCATAAAAACAATGCCATTAAGCCGCCGCCAAGTATTGCTATTAAAATAAGTCCTTTAAAAAAGTCAGCAATGTAGGTACGCGGGGTGGTTTTGTTAAAACCATAGCGGGCTTCTATAACAAAGGTTGAGTATATTCCTAAAAGGCTGCCAACTATCATGTTAATGGTAATTGGAATAAACATGATTAATAGTCCCATTACAATTGTGTTTTCTATGGGGATTAATGTGTATAGATAGTGATGAAAGTTAAATAACAGCATGAATAGCACTGTAATCGTACCTACAACCCCGCTTATAATAGAAAACTTTGTATTATCCATTGTGTAATTCATGTATTTTTTATAAGCTTCTTTATCGTACACGTCTTTTACGTTTTCGGGAATTTTAGCGTTTCTTTTGGAGTAATCTAAATACTGCATTAAAAAGCCGAAGGCTGTTGTTGCAAAAAATATTGCTAAAATTAATAATCTCATGTTTTATCTCCTTTTATAGTGTGTCCTCTACTATATTTATGGCTTTTTCTACCCATGCAAGTCTTGCTTGGTTCATCATTTCGCCATGCAAGGCTACCAGGCTCCAATATGTGGTTACCCCTTGGGCATATTCGGGTTCATCTCGGGTAATTGCCTCTCTAATGCCGCCGTGTGCGGCCTGTAGCGAACGGCATACTTCTCTGAAAGAATGTAATAGTTTTAGGGACTGCTCTTTGCTGGTGTTTCCCCCAAGCAACACTCTTAACAGAAACGCACTTTTTCCGGTTAGGGCGTTTTCAACATCCGCTTCGGGTGCAGATAACCAGTCTAGTAATTCAGTTTTGCCTTTTTCGGTGATGGAATAGACGCGTTTGTTTGGTTTTCCGTCTTGTACTATGCGCTCGCCAGAAAGCCATCCTTTTTGCTCCATGTTGATTAATTCATTGTAAATTTGGCTGCTTTTGGTTGCCCAAATGTATTTTAGTGACTCTTTGAATTCTTTGTCTAATTCGTAGCCCGACATGGGTTCTAGATTTAGCATACCAAGCAGTCCATGTTTTAATGACATAGGGTTGCTCCTTTGCCTCATACTAACAATCGGAGTATAGCAAAAATTAGTATGATTGTCAAATCGCTCTCTTAGGATTACGTATAGTGCAATATTGTCTGCCGTTATAAAATCAAAACTTCTTAAAAAAACGCCATTAGCTGTATTTTAGCTAACGGCGTTTTAACTGTATGATACTATTTTTGATATATGCTACAGCTAATTTACATCCATTCATGCCCATGCAATTTAACATGGGCCGCACACCTTACATAATGACCATAGTTGTCACTATTCATTATAGCAACGGCTTCGTCGCCACCTGCTGCGACTCGTTTTGCTACATCCTTACATAAATTATCTTCAAACCCTAGCATCCTGGCTACCACAATTTCCATAAAGTTTGCAGGACATGGCATTCCATATTCCTCAAAGAATAATTTTACCTGCCTTTTTGTTTTGTCTGCGTGTAGATTGAGATTGTAGTCGTAAGGAAGGGGGAAAGACATCATGGGCACGGTACTTGCTAATTCCCAATATCGCGTGCCAGGGTAAGCTTGCTTAAAATCAAATAGCCCTGCTATCCGGTCGTTTACAAATACAAAATTCCAGATAGCGGCATCTCCATGACAAATTATTTCAGGTGCTTCATTGGGGGAAAAAGGGTTTAGCCACCCGGCCTCCGCTGCCCTTGGTAAAAACCCAATAGATATATCGTGCAATTTGCGCATAAATCGTGCGGTATCAATTACACATTGGTCTGAATGCAAACAGGGATGGTCGTGAGGATAGTCCGGCCCCATGGTTTTACCGGGCAGGTAAGATAACATATCCCGGCCCTGTTTATCTATTCCTAAAAACCTAGGGACGCCTTGCATTTTCTCTTTTTCTAAATATAACAGATACGCCCGTACCATTGGATGTTGCTCCGGTGCAGTTTTGTGAATAATATTTCCGATTTTTACTGTCTGGTTTCTAGTACCGCCGCCACTGGTTAATCCACCGCCGGTTAATATTTTTTCTTCCATTTTTAATGACTCCTTTTCAAATTAGATACTATTTGAAGCAAAGCCAATTTTTATCCAAAGCGACAACTTCTACTCCATGCAACTGTCGCTAAGCGAGATGACTTTGCATGGAGTGGATGGAGGTGATATATTTTATACACATATACATTGGGATGCCCTCCTTCTTTAAATAGTTATTTGAATAATTCTATGCCTATAACCGTGTCAGTGGCATCTGGCAAATTTGGGCTTGCACCAAAGGACACAAATGCGATTTCCGGATAATTGTTGAGGAACCAATGCTGCATTGGATTAAGCTCTGCGCCAGTTGCTACGTGCCATATGCGCTTAATTTGTTCTGGTTTAATGCCAACCAGTGGTATGGCACTAATCTGACTTTCCATTACATGATAGTATAGGACATTCCCTTTTTTGGTAATTCTGCCGTATTCCGGCTTAGAAATATCTGCGATATGGCAGCCATAAATAGACTCGCCGTTTAGTCGCATCCATTGGCCTATCTTTGTTAAAATGTCTAAAGATTCTTGTGGGATGTTGCCTTTCGCATCTGGGCCCACATTTAAGAGCATGTTTCCGCCTTTGGAAACGCATTCTACCAGTTTTTTAATAAGCATGTCTGCAGGTTTAAAATTTTTGTCTGTGTCGTGATACCCCCAATTACTGTTCATGGTAATACAGGTTTCCCATATAAGGTTCTCGCCCTTGGGGTTTGTAAGGGGATATAGTGGAATTATTTGCTCGGGGGAAATAAAATCTCCTGCGTATTCCGTATGGTTGTTGTCTGTCAATGAGCCGTGCTCTTCCCCGCTGCCTTCCAGTCTATTGTCAATTAATATATCCGGCCAATAACTGCGAATCATTTGCAAGAGTTCAGTTGCTTTCCACTTTTCTCCCTTCATATCATCGTAGGAAAAGTCGAACCAAAAGATGTCTATTTGACCATAATTTGTGCATAATTCTTTAACTTGACCGTGCATATATTTTAGGTAGTTGTCAAAGTCGTGGTGCTTGCCTTTGTAGGTTTCATTATCGCGCATGGGGTGGTGCTTGTCGCCATAATGGGGGTAATCTGGGTGGTGCCAGTCTAAAAGGCTGTAGTAAAAGCCGATCTTTATGCCCTCGGCCCTAAAGGCGTCTACAAATTCTTTTACAAGATCGCGGTTGGCTGGGGTGTTTGTAGATTTATAGTCGGTTAGCTTACTGTCGAATAAGCAAAAGCCATCGTGGTGTTTTGCGGTTAGTACGGCGTATTTCATGCCTGCGTTTTTTGCGGCTTTTGCCCATTTTTTTGCGTCATAATCTGTGGGGTTAAAGTTGTCAAAATGGGGCTGATAGTCTTCTAGGGGTATTTTTTCAACGCTGCGTACCCATTCACCACGTGCGGGGATGGCATATATCCCCCAGTGAATGAACATTCCAAATCTGCTATGGGTGAACCAATCTGTTTTTTTCATGGTCAGTCTCCTATTCAATTCTAATGAGGCTCTGCCCCAGAGGTGCGAATTGTGGTCATTCAAATTCAGTTGGTGACGTTCCGCCACCAACTGAATTAATTTTCCTGCGGCACTATTTATTTTAAATTAGCCCCAAAGAAGGCATACATATCTGCGTACTCGTCTATCACTTTGCTAATGGGCTTGCCTTGCCCATGGCCGGCAGATTTTTCGATACGGATTAAAATTGGGTTTTCTCCGCCATCTGCCGCTTGAAGTGTGGCGGCAAATTTACGTGCCTGGCTTGGCACAACACGGTCGTCTGTATCCGCAGTCATAACTAGGGTTGGCGGGTAAACCGTGTTCATTTTTACATTGTGAAGGGGTGAATATTTGTACAAAAATGCAAATTGTTCAGGATCATCTGCGCAGCCGTACTCGCCAATCCAGTATCGGCCACAGGTAAAGTGGTGATAGCGCAGCATGTCTAAAACAGGAACGCACACGGCAACTGCGCCAAATAAATCTGGCCGTTGGGTTAAGCAGGCGCCAGTAAGCAATCCACCGTTAGAGCGCCCGACAATGCCTAGTTTACCATTTGTGGTATATTTTTCCTCAATCAAATATTCTCCGGCGGCAATAAAATCGTCAAAAACATTCTGTTTGCTTTCCAACATACCTGCACGGTGCCACGCTTCGCCGTATTCATCGCCGCCGCGCAAGCAGGCACTAACAAAGATACCGCCGCTTTCTATCCAAGCGAGGTTTGGTATAGAAAAGCCCGGTGTAATGCTAATGTTAAACCCGCCATAACCATACAAAACGGTAGGATTACTGCCGTCCAGCTTAATATCTTTGCGATGGGTGATAAATAGCGGTACTTTTGTACCGTCTTTTGAAGTGCAGAATTTTTGCGTTGTGACATAGTCTTCAAATGGGAAATCGATTTTTGGTGAAAACCAAGTGCTGGCCTGCTGGGTGTTAAAGTCGTAGCGCAAAACCGTATCGGGATATAGATAGCTGCTAAATTGTATAAAACATTCTGTCCAGCTGTTTGCGGCAGAAATGGATACGACAGAACCTACGGAGGGCAATTCAATATTGCGCAAAAACTCACCCTTTAAGCTGTGCAGCTTTATGTTATGTGTTGCGTGATTGAGGGTGCATGTGAGTAGCTGATTGTTTGCTAAGAAAACGTGATCCAGCATTTCATTGTCTTTGTTTGGAATTACCGTTTGCCAATTTGTTGCGCCGGCTTCGGATAATTTTATGCTTACGACTTTGCCAAAGGGTGCTTCGTACTGGGTGTACATATAAGCGGTGTCCTCAACAACGCCTATTACACGGTAACCGCCGTCAATAAAGTCGGTAGCAATTGGCAGCCATGGGGAATCTAGGTTCGCCATCGGCTTAAAATAAAGCTGATTGCGAGGCAGGGTGCTGCCTTCACCTACGCGCAAAAAAACCCACTTTTTATCTTCGTCGGTGTAGGCGCTAAAATCCCATTCAGGATGGTTTGTGTCTTTATGGATAAGCTTGTCTTGACTTTGGTCTTGGCCCAGCAAGTGCAGGCAAACCATTGCATTTTTTGCGTTGGTTTGCAAAACGGCAGATGTTTCCGGCGCTGGGAAGCGGGTGTATAAGAATCCACTTTCGTCAGGCAGCCAAGCGATATGACTAAACCTAAGATATTGCAGGGAGTCTGAAAGGTCTTGTTTTGTGTTTAGGTCCAAAACTTTTATAATTTGCCAGTCGGAGCCACTACTGGATAGCCCATAGGCAAGGTAATTGCCATCTGGGCTAAAAGAGCGTGTCATCACTGCTACTGTGCCGTCTGTACTAAGTAGATTGGGGTCTAAGACCATTTCGCCAATATCGTCTAAGTTTGGCGAGCGGTATAATATGGACTGGTTTTGTAATCCATCGTTACGCCAGGTGTAGTAAAAACCTTTGCAAAAATGCGGCGTGCCAGATTTTTCATAATGCCATAATTCTTTGAAGCGCGTTTTTAGCTTTTCGCGAATGGGGTGACTGCTGATGTAACTTTCAAAGTCCTCGTTTTGCTTATCCATCCACTGCTGAACCTCTGGGGCGTTGTCGTCCTCCAGCCAGCGATATGGGTCAGCCACCTGGTTGCCGTGATAATTGTCGACAACCAACTCCCGGCGGGTTATGTGACGCGGTTTTAATTCTGCCATAAAAACCTCCCTTGATTTAGTCTATTTTATCAATTGTACTGCAAGTTGGGGACATTTGCAATTTTGATCAGATTCAATTTGCCGCAAAGTTTTAATTGCAAAAATAAAATACAAATGCTTTATACCAAGAAGGCTAACAAGTACAACTCTCATTATGAATACGTCTATAAAAAGGCAAGTTATAAGCAGTGTTACAGTTACAGGAATTAATATCATTAGCTTGGTTTTAACCGTCATACTTCTATTATCTATAAAATTTTCAAGGTGCTTTTTGTAAAAATTTTTGTGTGTAAACCAATTGTAAAACCTTGCGGAACCTTTGGTAAAGCATAGGGCTGCCAATAAATAGAATGGTGTTGTGGGTAAAAGTGGCATGATGATCCCAATTGTGCCTATTCCTATAAATAAGAGACCCAAGCATACATATAAAATTCGAATTATTTTCATAAAGGTCACCCCAGTCTTTAAAGTGTAATTCAGCTGGTGGCGATTCGCCACCAACTGGATTGCATAATCGAAACTGCGTTCAGCTTAAATGTCCATAACTATAGATCGGATTCCTTTTTTTGAATATCGAACTAAATAAGGATACGATCTGCTTCCTATGCCCCCAAATATGAGCCGCGGTATATAGGATCACCAAATATATAGAAATTACATGTAACGCAATGTGTACCACAAGATGAATCAAACATATTACAATTTGTCTGCTTATTACCGTTTGTTTTTTTTGTTCAGGCTTTTCTATTTGCTTGCCTTTTTTCATGTTAAGGTAGGATATTATTTGCGCCCGATGCTGGAAAATGTGAATGACTGTAAGCACAAGTCCTATTCTCGCTGTCATGCCATGCAGCCGGCTAAACACAATCATCCACCCTATGCCACCAACGAAATAACCTACCGCAAGAAATCCAGTGGCTATGCAGGCTCCCCAAACAATGAGAAGAAGCATATTTATACGATATTTCCCTACTATCGCTGGCTTTATTTTATTAGCAAAGTAAGATTTTGTTGTTGCCTTTATCCATTTACGATGTATGAAAACATGCACTGCGAAGAATAAAGCACAAGCGGTTCCTACAATAAAGTGAAATGTTGGGTCGCCATTCCATCTAACAAAAGACATAATCAGAAATATTGTCATGCATATGTCTACAATTATTTTAGTGCGCCTGCCTTTTAGTATGGATTTCATTGGAGATCCCTCTTTCTATTTTTGCGTGCAATCATACGGCCAATCAAACTTTCTGGCTTTTTTCTGCTTACATATACCCATAATATAATAAGTACAACAAATATGATTCGAAAGATGCCTCCAATAATGTTAAATGCATCAAATTCTACTGAGGTTGCGCGTACGTAAGTTCTTGCCATACTTTGAAGTGGCCTGTTTGTTGATGCCGATTGGCCATGACGTCTGCCATATGTGCTGGTTTCACTGCTTCTGCGGTGGTGTCTGCCGTATTCCCTATGATACGCGCTGGATCTTGCTTCTCTTCTCATCTGCTCCTGTTCAACCGCTGCGCTCCAGCCACCATTTGCTGCTGCAAATGCAGCGGAAACGATACTGAAAATTAAAAGTGCCGCAAAAAATACTAAAAATGCTTTTTTGAAATTGATGCCCTCTGCCGTTGATTTTTTCATAATTTGTTGCTCCCCTCGGTTAGTCGTTTTGGGTTTGTTTTTGTGATGGACATATATTACTGCGCAAATGTAAACTGGAAACCTTAAAAGAGTAAATCGCGGGTAAACAATGGTAAACTGACGGTAAACTTGGTGTAATAGTCATGAGTTGATTTTTATAAAAGAACGTGTTATGCTGTTTTAAATTAAATAGTAAAGGCAATGACGAAGAATAGTATATATTGTTTGATTTCAGAGAGAAGATGGCTGGTGCGAATCTTTATGAGGGCAATATAGAAGGCACTTCCGAGCTGTGGCTTGAAAGAGTTTATCTCAAATAGACGCCAACGGATTTCCTCCGTTATAAGGAAAAGGCATAAGGTAAATACCCGTGCCGTAAAGTGCAGAAGATTTCTTCTGAATTTAGGTGGAACCGCGGATTAAAACAATTCGTCCTAAGCTAATTAGCTTAGGACGTTTTTTATTTTATAAGGAGGCATTAATATGAGCAAAGTGTCAAAAGTATCTATGGAAACAATGGTTAGTTATTGCAATCAATACGGATTTGTATTCCAAGGAAGCGAGATTTACGGAGGATTGGCAAACACATGGGACTATGGCCCCCTTGGGTCACGATTGAAGAACAATATTAAAGATGCGTGGAGATATTTTTTCATCCAAAATACAGATAATAGCTATGAGCTGGACTCGGATATTTTGATGAACCCGCGGGTTTGGGAAGCAAGCGGCCATTTAGATAGTTTTACTGACCCCTTATTAGATTGCAAACATTGTAAAACAAGATATCGTGCAGACAATCTCATAAAAGAATTTGATGAATCCGCATCCCCTGATGGAATGACGCAAACAGAGATGATGGCCTACATTAAGAAAAACAAAGTCGTATGTCCAAAGTGCAGCATGTTAGATTTTACTGATATCCGCCAGTTTAACCTGATGTTTTCTACCCAGCGCGGTGTTACGCAAGATAACGCAACCACTATTTTTTTGCGGCCGGAAAATGCCCAAGGGGAATATGTAAATTTCCTTAATGTTTTGCGAACTATGAGAGTAAAGCTGCCTTTTAGCATTGGCCAGATAGGCAAAGTTTTTCGAAATGAAATAACTCCCGGCAATTTTATTTTTAGAACAATTGAGTTTGAACAGATGGAGTATCAGGTATTTTGTAAAGAGGGTGCAGATGAAAATTTATATGAACTTTATAAGCAGCATGGGCTTGCGTTTTATAAATTCTTAGGGCTTGATGAGTCACGCATGCGGTTTTGTGACCACGAAAAATTGGCCCATTATGCAAAAGCCGCTTGTGATATAGAATATGCTTTTCCCTTTGGGTGGGGCGAAATTAATGGAACCCATAACCGCACAGATTATGATCTGCGTAGACATCAAGAATATTCGGGAAAGAGCATGACCTATTTCGATGCACAAAATAATGAGCGATATATACCTTATATCGTGGAATCTACCTGCGGTGTTGGAAGAACATTTTTAGCCTTGCTGTGTGAGGCATTGGAGGAGGAAACCTTAGATAATAACGAAACACGCTTAGTGTTAAAATTAAAACCATTCCTAGCCCCTTATAAAGTAAATATTTTGCCACTTACAAAAAACAAGCATGGCGCCAAAGCAAAAGAGATCTGCGCCATGCTTAGAAAATATTTTATGGTATCATATGATGATGCGGGCAGCATCGGAAAGCGGTATCGTCGTGGTGATGCGATAGGTACACCCTTTGCAGTAACAATAGATAATGATACATTGGAAAATGGCATTGTCACCTTAAGGGATAGGGACTCTATGAAACAAACCTATATTCCAGCTGCGGAATTAGTATCGCATATAACAAAAGAGGTATCCTTTTAAGCAAAATTCGCCCTGGTTTAAAAAGAGCAGACAGGATCACACATTTTTATATATTTTATGATATCATAACTAAAAAACTAGGAGGAATTGCAAAATGGACAAGTATGAAAAAGGGTTACAACTTATTGAGGAAAAGGTTGGAAATGGTAAAGATAATGTTATTTCTCTTGGGACTATTGCGCTAGAACTGAGCGCCGACGGCAATCCTCGCCCTGTTAGCCGCGATGTAGACGCTTTTTACGAGGACGGTACATTTTATATTACGACCTCGCCAGATTCAAGCAAAATGCTGCAAGTCGAGAAAAATCCAGAAGTTTCTTTTTCTGTTAATTTTGGCTGGTTTTCTGGCAATGGGGTGGGCAAAAACCTCGGTTTATTATCCGACCCTAACAATGAAGAGATAAGAGACAAGCTGCGCAAAGCTTTTTCAGAGTGGTACGCCCATGCAAACAGCGAAGAGGATAAGCGCTGTATTTTAGCGGTTAGCATTACAAGGGCAACAATAAATCATAACCACGGTGCGGAATTTTTCCATATGGACTTTGTGAATAAAATAGAAACCGAGCAAGGCAAAATTCAGTAAAAAGGAGCCAGATAGGAGAACATATGGATCATCCAAGCAAGCTTTCAATCACTGATTTTTTATCGGAAGTGCATCCGAACTATGTAGACTTTGTGTCCCAAACCCACGAACTGTTGACTAAAGCCAACCATAAATCAAAATTTGACACACGAAGGTACGGTATTACCGCACAATATACTTCGCCAATTACAAAGCGGCTTGCGTTACAATTTTTTATTCGTGACGGTATTTTGTCCATGTATTTATACTCAGGATTTATTTACTGTTATGATCACCTTTTTGATACGCTGCCATCCTATGTTTTTAAAGCGCTTGAAGCAAACAATGATTGTAGAGACTGCGGTGCGGGCTGTAATAACAATATATGCACAATGAATGGCAAGCAATATAGAAAATGCTTTAATGGACGAACGCTTTTTACAGTAACCGAGGAAGTTACAAATATTTTATCTATTTTGCAAAAAATCTGCGAATAAAAATTTCAAGTGGCTAGTAACACTAGCCACTTAAAATTTTGTCAAACTCTAAAACGATACCCCGCCCCCCAAATGGTTTGTATAAACACAGGGTTTTGCGGGTCTTTTTCTATTTTCTCTCGCAGTCTGTTGATATGGACGGCAACGGTTTTTAAATCTCCAAAAGCATTCATGCCCCAAATGCGTTCATACAAGTGTTCTTTGCTAAAGACTATTTCCGGGCTAGAAATAAGAAATACGAGCATTTCGTATTCTTTATTTTTAAGCTCAACTTCTGCGCCGTTTACAAATACACGATGTGTTGAAATGTTTACAAGTATTGGCCCTGCTTGTATTTCGTCGGCTTTTTTATTGTTATGGTCTTTGTTGCTTAACCTTTCGTACTGGGCAAGGTTTGCTTTTACTCTTGCCACCAGCTCTGTTGGGGAAAATGGTTTTGAAATGTAATCATCCGCACCAAGTCCTAGTCCTCTTATTTTGTCTGTGTCTTCACCTTTAGCCGTTACCATGATAATGGGCACATCAATTTTGTTACGGATGCCTCTGCAAATGTCATAACCACTCATACCTGGGAGCATGAGGTCAAGTAATATCAAATCAAATTTTTTTGATATGGCTGCTTTATAGCCTTCGTTGCCATCGGTTATTATTGTTACGTCAAAGCCTTCAATTTGCAAAAAATCCCGCTCAATTTCGGCAATGGCTATATCGTCTTCAACTATCAGTATTTTTTTCATGCTATTCTCCTTCGACTTTGCAGGGAACGGCTCACAACCGTTCCTAGTCGCTACAAATTTGCAATGTGCTCCATGGGGAATGATTATGAACCATTCCCCGGGTATCTGGGCAAGGTAATAATAATGCTAAGGCCGCCACCGGCGAAGTTTTCGGCTGTTATTGTGCCATTCATTTTTTCAATTACTTTTGCAGAAATAGCAAGACCTAGACCACTGCCTTGGCTTGGATTATTTCTGGACATATCTCCCCGGTAAAAGACTTCGAAGATTTTAGTTAACATTTCATCCGGAACGCCGCCACCGTTATCTTTTATGGTTATTACTACGTCGGCATCCGTTTTTTTGCAAGAGATTTCTGCATGGGCATCGTCTCCCTTGCAGTATTTTACACTATTGCCTAAGATGTTTTGCATCACATTTCTAAATTGCACAACATCCATTGAGACGTGTTCATCAAGTGTATTTTCTAATGTTATTTTAAGCCCTTTTTCCAAATACTCGTCTGTCATATTTGTAACCATTTTGCTCAGCTCATTGCCGATATTCACTGTTTCAAGGTGAAAAGGAAAGGCTCCAATGTCCATTTTTGAAAATGTAAATAACTGACTAATAATGTATTCGATATCCTCTGTTTTGTTTTGGATTATATTAAGATATTTTTCCTGCATTTGTGGTGTTGTTGCAACGCCTTTTTTTATGCCTTCAATGTATGCTTTAATGGAAGTAAGAGGGGTTCGCAAGTCATGAGATATTCCGGCGATTAACTCTTTACGGTTATTTTCGTCTGCTTGCCTTTGCTGCACCATGGTTAGTAACCTAGATGCCATTTCGTTAAAATCGGCGCAAACTGCGTCGAATTCATCTCCCTGATTATATTTAATACGGTAGGTTAGGTTTCCGCCGGTTATTTCGTTTACACCATGTACCAGGGTATTAATAGATCCTACAATGCGGTTGGTAATGCGTCTTGTAAGCATCCAATTCACCCAAAACACAGCGCCGAATAAAGAAAGCACAGTAAATACAACAAACATACTCATACTGCGTTCTGCCTGTGGCAAATGACCATCTGGAAGAATGATAAAATAATTTCCGGCATCTGAGCGGTACATAGAGATATTATTTGCTACATTCACATATTGCGCTGTTATTTCACCTGCCGCGGATGCATCAATAATAGAAATATCTCCATGCCGGGACGAACCTCTTCCAGCATGATGGTCAACAAAAGTAATACGCATCACAAAAAATGCAATTGCTGTCATAACAAGGGGCAGCACGATCATTAAAATATTTGATTTAAATAAACGACTTTTTATAGTCAAAGAAATCACCACCAAAAATATTTTAACACAGTATATCGCCTCGTGGTTAACTGGTTGTAAATTAAAGTTAAACTGAAGGTAAACATAACCCCTTTCAAGAAGGGGCATTTCCTGCTAAAATACTCTACATACTAATCTGCATTTAAAATCATATTTGCCTATCGGTCAAAGCGTTCCGTGCTGTCAAACATGCTTTAAAGTAGGGTTAGTATTACACTGAAAGGAGTTTTAGTTTATGCAAAATAATACCTTAGTCAGAACCAGATACGCACCAAGCCCAACGGGGTTTATGCACATTGGCAATTTGCGCAGTGCCCTTTACGAATATTTGATTGCCAAGCACCAGGACGGTGTTTTTGTTTTACGCATAGAAGATACAGATCAGGAAAGGTATGTTGAAGGTGCCGCCGATGCCATTTTTGAAACCCTAAAGTTAACAGGGCTTCACTTTGACGAAGGCCCCGGCATTGGAGGCGAATACGGCCCATACATCCAAAGCGAGCGCAAAGCAAATTACCTGCCCCAAGCCAAGCGACTTGTGGAAAATGGCAACGCATATCACTGCTTTTGCGATAAAGACCGCTTAGATAGCCTTGCAGATGAGCGAGGCATAAAAAAATACGACCGCCACTGTGCCGCGCTGTCTGCGGATGAAATTGCAGAACGTTTAAATAGTGATGCACCCTATGTCATTCGCCAGCTTATTCCTGAAGGTAAAACTACTTTTCATGATGAAGTTTATGGAGATATCACCTTTGATAATAAGGAGTTGGAAGACCAGATTCTTATAAAATCTGACGGAATGCCAACTTATAACTTTGCCAATGTGGTAGATGACCACGACATGGCCATTACCCATGTTGCACGAGGCAGTGAGTATCTAACATCTACGCCTAAATATGTACTATTGTATAACGCACTAGGCTGGGATATGCCCAAATTTGTGCATCTCCCACTTTTACAAAATGAAAGCGGGCAGAAAATTTCTAAGCGCAATGGCGCAACGTCTATTCCGGATTTTATAAAAGCAGGCTTTCTACCGGAAGCAATTATCAACTACGCTGCGCTTGTAGGCTGGAGTCCTACAGATAATCGAGAAATATTTTCCCTTGCAGAACTTACAAAAGTTTTTGAGTCAAAAAATATCAGCAAATCTCCATCTGTGTTTGACATTGTGAAAATGACTTGGATAAATGCGGAGCATATTAAGGCGTTACCGCCGGAAGTTTTTTGTGAGATGGCGCTACCATATTTGAAAGAGGCTGTTAAAACGCCAGGCATTGATTATGCGGCACTGGCTAAAATTACACAATCTCGCGTGTCCTTTATAAAAGATTGCGGCGAGCTTGTAGATTTTATTGATGAATTAAGAGATTATGATATCGCACTTTTTACCCATAAAAAGATGAAAACAAACCCGGAAGTGGCAAAACAGGGGCTGCAAGTTGCCATTGCGGCTTTAGAGCCGCTTACAGAATGGAATCATAGTGTGTTATTTGAAACCGCGTCCAAAGCTGCGGAAGATAATGGGCTTGTTAAAGGACAGGTACTATGGCCAATACGTACCGCCCTATCCGGCAAGGCATCAACCCCATGTGGTGCTACAGAAATTTGTGAGCTGCTTGGTAAAGAAGAAACCTTACGACGGCTTACGATAGGGCTTGAAAAATTGACATAGTATCCTATCTATGGGATACTTGCTACAAATTGAATATGAATAAAAACGAAGGTGCGCACAGCTTATGCTGTGCGATAATAGGGAATTAGGTTAGAATCCTAAACAGTCCTGCTGCCGTATTAACTTGCATGTTTCATGTTTGAACTATAGATAGTACAAACCGCCATTGAGCGAACCTCACTTGAGAAGGCGAAACCTCTGTGATAGGAACCCGAGAGACATCGGGCGCGGAAAGCGTGGTTTTGTGAATGCAAAACTTCTGAAAGTTTAAGTCGGAAGACCTGCCTCGTTTTAAGCGGCAACATTGCCGCTTGCTGTAATGGCTCCACAGCGTATGGAGGCAATATGGTTGTTGTGGGTTGCGTGCGTGAGCTTATCTCGCGTATTGTTTTAGCGTGCCGTAACACACATAACTTATAAAATATTGTCTCGCCTTGTATGGTGCTTTTACCGCTACAAGGCGCTTTTTTATTTCATGGGCGTATAATCTATTTCCGCTCAAATGTAAAAATGGGTCATACCAAACCCTATCCACACATCCCTCTGCCAGACGGTTTTTAATTTGGAATTGGTATCAACCCCACAAAGGAGAATAAAAATGAAAAGTTTCAAAATCATCACTTCTATTTTGTTATTAGTCATTGCACTAATGGTGCTTGCCGCTTGCACGACAGACACACCGGAACCTACCACACCAGAAATCACCGTAACAGTAGTCACAGAGCCCCCTACCCCGACAGAAGCTCCAGGCAACGACACAACATCCGACCCCGCAGACTATGAACCAGCCATAAGTTCTACGTACATCTACAACCGTGCAGGGGTACAAATAGCGCTGCCATCGCAAATAAACACCATCATTTCAATAGGGCCAGCCCCAACGGAAATATTGGTAGCACTGGGCTTTGCCAACAACATAATATCTACAGACTTCTTTTCCGGAACTGTCGCGGGCTTACAGCCAGGTATTTCTGTGTTAGATATGTTTGCCCTGGATCTTGAGCACATATTGGCTCTTGAACCGGATGTTATTTTTGCAACAGAAATGATTCATATCCCCGGCACAGATGACCCCCTCGGACTCGTTGCAGACCTTGGTATTTCCGTAATTTACGTACCTGTGAGCACCAGTATCGAAGCCATAAAAGACGATATTCGGTTTATTGCGGCTATAACACAAACAGATACCACTGGCGAAGCAATTATTACACAGATGACTGCAGAAATTGCAAGCATTCGCGAAATTGCTGAGACAATTACAACCCGCCGAACAGTGTACTTTGAAATTTCTCCCCCACCCCACATGGTATCATTTGGCCATGGCACATTTTTGCATGAAATGATAGAAGCCGTAGGTGCGGTAAATGTTTTTGCAGACCTCGCAAGCTGGACTCCTATAGCAGATGAAGTGCTTCTTGAAGTAAATCCAGAGATAATTCTTACTTCCGTTGATTTTATTGACGACCCTATTGGGGATATTTTAAACCGTCCCGGTTGGGATACTATTGATGCAGTTACAAATAGCAATGTGTTTGCCATAGACGCCGACAGTAGCAGCCGCCCAACCCATAATATTGTTTATGCTATGTGGGAAATTGCCCGGGCAGTGTATCCGGAGTATTTTTAACAAACCATTTGTATTTTAGAGTGAATTTAGTTTAAGATGGCTCGATTTTTTTGAGCCATCTTATTTTTAATAAGATGGCATATACAGTCATGTCAATACAAATCCTATATGATATACTGGCGTTATAGGCAATTCATTTAAAAATCACCGTAAGCCTTACCCACCAACGCAATTAAGATCTTGCGGGTCGGATTTGCTTTCGGCTGCCTTCAAGATAAATCGCTACCTAAGGAGTGATGGTCTATGCATGCATGGGAATCGGTACAAAAAACTTTGGACTACATTGAGGATAATATCGGGGATGAAATATATGTTGAAAAATTAGCAGACATGGCGGCCTTATCAATGTTTTATTACCAAAGGCTGTTTACTCGTCTTGTAAAACGGCCAGTGCGTGAGTACATTAAATTGCGGCGTTTGGCACGTTCTTGCCTAAGTCTTGCAAATAAGATTAGCCACATCACAGACATTGCAACTGAATACGGATTTGGCAGCCGAGAAACCTTTTCGAGAACTTTTAAGGAAACATATGGACTTACACCTTCTGAATACAGGAATAACCCTATCGGCTTGGACCATTTTGACAAGCCTAATCTTTTGTTAAACTATGTTATGGTTGGCGAAGGCGTGCCGCTTATTAGTGAGGGCATTGTATTAGAGTATCACCGAAAAACCCTAGACACCCCTGTAGATTTTTTGGGCATACAGGACATTTGGTGTTTCCAACGAGGTAAAATGCTTGGAGAAAGACCTGCCATATCCACACCGTCAGCTGTGTGGAACAAGTTTTTTAATGTCCTGAAGGATATTCCCTGTGTACCCTGCGGACGGCGGATTGGTGTTTCATATAAAGGGGATGCGCCGGAAGGATATTCTACCTATTTTGTTGGAGCAGAAGTTAACGCGGCTACCGTTAAATCTTTGGGCACATCTTTCGTCCATTGGCAGCTGCCCTCAAGAGAATACATTGTATGTGAATATGAAGCAGAGAATTTTGAACAGCTCATGACTTCCTTAGGTAAGATGATGAAGTTTACACGGACTTGGCTTAAAAAACACGGATTGATTGCCGATGGCTTTTTCCCGGAAATGTACTTTAATTCATTTAGGAGTAGCCATGCTTATATGGAAATGTGGATTCCGTTTAAGGAACGTGAAAATAACGCGTAAAAAGTTTGAAGACATTGTGCAAAGGCTAAAATTAAATCCGTAGATGTATCTCCGATCCTATAAAAACCCCACAAATCCTGTTGTGTTTACTTTTGAAATTGTTTAAAAATTATTTTATGTGTATAATGCTATAAAACTAATGATAGGGGTGTTCAATGCAAAATAATGAATTTTGGCAACTACTAGACAAACTTGTTTCTGAATCCGAAATCATAATCGACAGGCCAAAAGGCTCCCCACACCCTAAGTATTCGGATTTTATTTATCCATTAGACTATGGCTATATCGATAACTCAACTGCCATGGATGGCAGCGGAATTGACATATGGCGCGGATCTAAAACCGAAGAAAGCATTGACGCAATAATATGTGTTGTGGATATTACAAAGCGAGATTCGGAAATAAAAATTTTAATCGGCTGCACAAAAGAAGAACAGGCACAAGTTTACCAAATCCATAACGAAACAGAATCCATGAAGGGTATTTTAATTTATAAGGAAAGCAACCAATGAAAACATACAAAGAAACTGATATGTACGAGCCAATACGTAACCTATTAACCCGCCAAGGATTTACCGTGCGCGGCGAAGTAAAAGGCTGCGATATTGTAGCCATAAACGGTGACACCATGTGGGCAGTAGAAATGAAGCTGTCTGCCAATATTACGCTTATTTACCAGGCTATGGCGCGGCAAATGGCTACAGACTGGGTTTTTGTTGCCATACCCCGCCCTAAAAATACCAAAAGCGGCACATATTTAAAATTTAAAAAGCTCATAAAAAAATTACAGCTTGGACTTATCACCGTAGCACTGGATAGCCCCCTTCGCCATGCGGAGGTCATTATTTTCCCTATTGGCAAAGATGACAAAAGCAACAAAAAGGCAGCCGCATTAAAACGCGAAGTGCTTGGGCGCACCATTGACACGATGGGGGGCACCACCAAAACGCAAATTAATACGGCTTACCGCGAACGCTGTGTTAGAATAGCCTGCCTGCTAAAGGCAAAGATTACCCTTAGCCCTAAAGAATTGGTAAAGATGGGCTGCGAAAAAGACGCAGGAAATATTCTTAGATTTAATAACTATGGCTGGTTTAATAGAGTTTCTAAGGGTGTGTATGAGTTATCCAACCTGGGCATAGCGTACTTAAATGCAAATGCACAGGATGAACTGGTTAAGTTTTACACTGACTCTTTGGCGTAGACTTCGACACAAACCCCATAATGTCCGCATTTTGTACAAGTTAACTTCCACACTGGCTGCCATGATCTTGACGCATGGATGGACTGCAAAAACCGTGGTGTAAAGGTTGCATCACATTCGGCACAAATGAACGCTCTTTTTTTATGCAGTACTTTTAATATAATGGTTACGACAGGTATGATCAAAGGCCAAACGATAGCAAATGGAATCCAATCGCCCCTAATAACCCACCATGCAACGCTGCCCCATTGAGGAATCGCCAAGATAAGACCGGCTATGATAATTTTGTGGTAAAGCCTGTTCAGTTTTTTCTTATTTTCCATAATTGTATCTATGTCTGCGATTAGATTTTTAGGGATTGTGGCATTTGCGCTTAAATCATCTTTAATGACTTTTATTGCAGCAAGCTGGACATTGCGTGCGTTAATTTCGTCATTTAATTGTTTAGATTGTTCGTCCAGCAAAAGTGTTAATACTTTTCCTCGGTTATCGCTTTCTAAAATTCCTTTGATAGAATCTAGGGAGCAGCCGAGGCTTTTTAGCATACATATAAGCTTTAATTCCGATAAGTCTGCATCTGTATAAAGCCGCCTGCCGCCGTCTGTTAATTCGCTTGGGGTAAGCAGATTTTTAGTGTCATAAAACTGCACTGTTCTAACGGATATGTTGCACAGCTTTGCCATTTCTCCTGTTGTGTATTTTGGATCTTTTAAATTTTCCGACATAGGTGTCACCTCCTTATACTCACTTTACTGCGTTACGTAAGGTTGCAAGCAATAGGTTTTTGCAGGTTACGTAAGGGGATTTTTTATGATACTATGACATAAAATTGAGGAGGATTTATATGTCACATCGTAAATTACTTATTTTGTTAAGCATATTCAACGCAGTGGTAAACACATTGTATTTAGTAAGGTTTTTTGGAGTACTTCCACCGGAAGAAGTTGTTCACGGATATGTGCCGTGGTTTATGTCTTTTGCATTACCTAATACCGTTTTTGCGTTGTTAGCGTGGCTTCTGGTGTATGCGTTGCTAAAAAACCGTGACACATTAGCCATATTATCGGGATTAGTAAATGCGGGTGGTTTGATATTTCATGCATTCAATGGTTTAATGTTTGGATTTTATTCGGGTTTTCTTGCAGTGATAACATTTAACGCAATATTTGAAATCCTAGTTTATGTGTATGGTTTATTACTTGGGACATTTTATATCATACAATTTAGGGCAGCGATTAACAAGAATGATTATAGAACGAAACGTTAAGGTTGCGAGTTTAATTATAACCATTCTTTAGCTTGTTCTAACCCAGGTATTTAACTTACACTTCAATTACTTATTCAATACTTTAATGAGGGATATTATGGACTTTAGCAAAAAACTTACATTTACCAGGGCACTTCGCTTACCCTTTAGCATAGCTCCTGTGGCAGTGTCGGCGTTAATTTTACACAGGTTGATAAGCATAGCAATCGCCCCGCTTAATGTTTTAGTTATAGCGTATTTTATTAATACTGCACTGGCTGTTGTGGCAGAAGGGCAGGATGCAAGCAATATAATTTTGCCTCTTGTTGCCATGGGCGCTTTTTCTGTTTTTGGATACATGACAGGGCCCCTTGAACAGCTGCTAAATACACACTTGGCAATAAAAACACGTTTAATGCTGCGTGTACCATTTTTAGAAAAACGCGTGCGGCTAGAATATAAACATGCAGAAAACAAAGATACCGTAGATCTATTAAATCGGGTTTGGACTAATCCTGATGGCCAGTTAAGCGCGGTTCTAACAAACATGTCCGGGCTTATTTGGGTTATAGCCACCACCATTAGCTATATGGTCATTCTTTTTTTAAACGCACCTTTGGCCGGTGGCATTTTGCTGGTGTTATCTTCGCCAATATTTTATATTGCGATAAAGGCAGGCAAGGCTGAGTATCAGGCAAACAGAGAAGCTACCCTTAATCATCGTTATGCGTCTATCATTTCTTGGATTTTAACTGCCAGGGATACAGTGGCAGAACGCAATCTTTTTGGCTATACTGACCATTTGGCAAAAAAATTCGAACACCACTATGAAACCAACCGTAAGCATATATTTAAAGCTCGGGCCTTGTGGTTTGTGCGTTCAAAATCTTCTGCTATTATTTTGGGACTTTTATCTGCCGCAAGTTTATTTCTTATGGCGCCCTCGGTGGCAAATGGGAATTTGAGCGTCGGTTTATTTATTGCCCTTCAAGGGGCATTGTTTACCACAGTGCTGTCTATTGGCTGGAATTTGCCTCATCATTTTCAGCAAATTACATTTCAGAGAGAGTTTATTAAAGATGTGAATATATTTTTGGCACTGAGTGAAATTGAGGACGCAGAAGCACTTCCTGATGTGCCCCCTGAATTTGAAAGTTTGGAATTTAAAAATGTAAGTTTTGCTTACCCCGGTAC
>Ga0123355_10001242_pt1 | contig 35546 bp, 36 predicted proteins | sample TergutEmb28metaG_3_FD_89872 | JGI IMG/M metagenome (GOLD analysis project Ga0123355, IMG submission 89872) | Embiratermes neotenicus P1 segment gut microbial communities from Petit-Saut dam, French Guiana - Emb289 P1 | ecosystem: Host-associated > Arthropoda: Insects > Digestive system > Gut ...
ATTGGAACAAGGTCAGGAAGTCGAGGGCATTCAAGAGCGTATCGGAAAACGCAAAGTTGAGAAAAAGGATATTGAGGCTCAAATCGCTATCGAAGAAAACAGAGAAACCTTTTTCACAGCGGAACAAATTAGAGCGTTCTTGTATTCTTTGAAAAATGGCAACGTGAATGACGAGAATAATCGCAGAGGAATAGTTAATATTTTTCTAAATGCAGTATACCTCTATGATGACAAATTCACGTTAATATTGAATGGTGGCAATGTGCCTCTTACCATTAGCGATATACTGCTTGAGGAAATAGAGGCTGATAATCAGGGGTTCGAGGGTTCATCTATGGTTGCACTCGCTCCAGATATTGGTATTCTCGACATAAATGTTGAGGGTATGCATTGCTGGGTTTCCAGCACTTCAAAGATAGCCCTGCGTTATATGAAAAATATTGCAGGGTTGTTTTTGAAAGAAAGAATGTTAGGCTTGTTAGGAATTGTGTATTGTGGGTAGACGAGTGGTATCCCAGTCGGTCAGTGCCCACAAAAAATATTGAGTGGTTACGAAATTATTTGCAATTTTCTCTACGATTATTATATGGTTCCAACGCAACCTATAATAAAGACGATTTTCTTCGGGGGTGACCATTGACTTTGGAACAAAGACAAGTTCAATATCATGATGGGGAATATTTTGTTGAGATTGATATAACCGTAGACGAATGGAAAGCCATGTTGAAAGACGAGACTATATTCAACGATAGTTCCTTAGAAATGATTCGAAAGTGGTATTTGCAAGTTGGGTATCAAGCGACAAGCGGCGAAATACTTAGATTATATAAAGATGAGTATCCTGACCATAAAGGCACACCTTTTAACGGAATAGTAAAAGGGCTGTCTCATCGGATAGTTAAATATTTGAAACGGTTTGAGGTTTTTGGTACGAACGGACAATATAGAGCATACTATATCATTCCATTTGAGTGCTGGCACGACAACTATAAAACTTCAGGCGCAATTGTTTGGAAACTGAGAAAAGAGTTAGTTTGGGCAATTGATGAGCTGTCTTTATTTGAAGATGCTAGTATCTCAATTAATGAAGAGCTTGAAAGTATGGTTTTTACTGAAAGTAAAGCCGAGGGACAAAAAATACAGTATTACACTACCCAATATGAAAGAAGTCAGAAAAACAGAAACGCTGCTATTCAGATTCATGGATTATCCTGTTGCGTCTGCGGTTTTAACTTTGAAGATACCTATGGAGAGTTGGGCAAGAATTATATAGAGGTGCATCACAATAAACCTTTGCACAGCAACGATGAAGAAATAATTCCTGACCCTGAATCTGATTTGGATTGCGTTTGTGCAAATTGTCATAGGATGATGCACCGAAAAAAAGACCGTGTTTTGTCAATGATTGAACTTAAAATTATGATGAGCGAAGCAAGAAAAAGAATGAGGTGAAGAAATGGTTTCAATAAAAGAAAATGTAACAAAAACAACCAACCTTAATTTATCTGTCCCAAGCGAGATTTTTCTTGTTCTTCGGGAAACAGAAAATCAGTTTATAGCTAATATGAAGAAGTTTACTGCGCTATTTCTGTTTCAGAACCAAAAGTTATCAATTGGACAGTGTGCGGCTTTGGCAAATATGACTGAAGAAGATTTCATTTATTTCTTGGGTGAAAATAAAATTTCAATCTTTGAATACCTTGATGAATCAACGCTCCGGGAGGAGTTGGCTAATGCCTAAAACTGTTATAGTAAATTCCACACCTATTATTGCGCTATCTTCCATTGATAAATTGGGTCTGCTGAAAGAGCTATACGGAACGGTAATTATTCCAAATGCCGTTAAAGACGAAGTAGGAGCGAAAGGTAATTCAAAAGCACATAATCAGCTTGAAGCTTCTACTGATTGGATCCATGTAAGAGAAATTAACAATGTAGCACACAAACAGACATTTAGGACACAACTTCATGACGGCGAAGTTGAGGTCATAATATTGGGCCAAGAACTAACCGCTGATATATTGGTCATTGATGATAACAGTGCAAGAGAATACGCCAAATATCTTGGGCTTAATATAATTGGTACGGTTGGCATAATCCTGTTGGCGAAGTCCAAAGGTTTTATTTATGAAGTAAAGCCGCTACTTGACCGCTTAATCGCAAATGGAATTTTTATTAGCAATCGTTTATACGCAGATGTTATGAAAATAGCAAATGAATAACTCAATTAAAATGAGTGTTTAGGTAATGTGTAGGTACTGCTAAACCGCTACAGATGATACCCCGGCACAAAGTGTATTTACAATGTCAACAAATTTGTGTGCAATTTTTTAAACGATGCAAAGGCGTTTACGTTTCTTATGCTTTGCGGTGTAATTGCAAAACAAGAAGGGGCTGTCTCGCTAAGCAAAAAAGCGGGGCAGCTTTTTTGCTTAGCGAGACAGCCCCTTCTTGTCAAGTTATATTGAAACGGTGGCAATAAAACGTCCAAAATAATCAAAACAGTATTTTTCGTATATGATATATTTTAAACATACCATATTAATTTGGAGGTTATGAATATGCAAGAACAAATTGCCACAGTAACAAAGGCGAAAAAATTTATTAATGAAAAGATACAGGTTACACCGGAAGAAGTATCGTTGCATTGCAATTACTCGCCTAGGCAATTAAGCCGAATTTTTGAAATGATTACCGGCGCAACATTGGGTGAATTTTTGCGGTGGACACGGTTGTCAAAATCATTATACAGTTTAAAATATTCCGATGAGCCGATTTTGGACATTGCTTTAAAATCAAAATATGAATCGCAAGAAGCGTTCACAAGAATTTTCAAAAATACTTTCGGAATTACGCCGGGCGAATACAGAAAAATCGGTTCTAACATTATGATTAACGGCAATTCTCATTTATTAAATATTGTCGAAGAAGCTTCGCACGAAGCGGCAAATAACGGACACTTCAAAGAATTTGATGTAAATATAATGCACGTTATTAAACCTTCAAGATATTGGATTAATTTTGAATCAAATAAAAAAGGTAAACCACCGCACGAATTTTGGAATACTTGCGAGATGGTTTGCGAATCCGAATTTGACAAAATTATACCCGCCGAATATATAATTGGCTACGGTGCGGCTTATTTGACGATGATTGAAACTAAAGAAGTTATGCGCCGAATGAGTTGGGGTTTGGAAGTTGACGGTAGTTTTGATATAGAAACTATTGATTCGAGCGATTGCGGTAAATTCAGAATTGTTGAGGGTAAATGTGATATTGAAAGTTTGAACACACTCGGATATGATATATTCAAAATTCCCGAATCGAAATATGTTGTTTTCAACATACCGCAACATATAGCGACTGACGACCACGGCGGAGCTGTCCGCAGTATTTGGGAATTGGTTAACGAAAAATATAATTATTCTGAACATGGTTTAGAATGGAACCATCAAGTTGCACCTATTTATGAAGATAGTAGTCCTAATTTCGGAGAAACTGTTTGGGTTCCTGTAAAAAGCAAAGGGAGTGTAAATAAATGAAACAGGATTTAGCGTTCGTAGCGAATTATTATAAATCAACGATTATCCCGAATACGCCCGATAATTTTATTATCGCTGAACCGTTCAGTCACGGCTTAACTAATGATGAACTTTTACAAGGTTTATCGGCATTCCGTGAATTTATGCGGACATTGTATGATGTGTTGGCGGCCAACAAAGATAAAGTTGATGTTAAAACAGGCAGTAAATACGACGTTCACGGCGTATGGAACAAAAACGGCGACACAAAAAAATGCTTTCCGATGCTTTACAGCTTAGGCATGACATTAATTCATTTAGGGTTGCAAGGCAAACTTGAAACAACGCCTATTAAGCAGCTGACAGTTCACGGAAATGATTTACTTGAAGCAGTAAGCCCGAAATGCGAACGGTATTATTCGTTTATAAAAATGAACCCCGAACGGAAAGCGGAGGCGTTCAGGTTGTTAAATGAGGCGGGGTTAAGGTTTGAGGGGTTGGATACTACCAAAGGACTTGACTTTACGGAAATAGATATATTCAATGTTACGCATAATGATGATTATGTTATTTTAGGGTTGAAACTATATGCCCAAGCGCAGGCGAATATAAAACAGGATTATTTTGGTTTATCGGGCGCGTTTATGCGGTGCGATTTTTATTCTCTTACTAACATTACGCCGAAAAAGCAGATTATGAACATACACGAGGTAGTTAATTCGCAGTCTATTGAAGTTAAAGAATGGATAAAAGAACTTGATGCGTTTTTAACTCAAAACGGATGTAAGCTTGATGACGGGTGCAGTGAATTTACTTATATTAAATCAGACCGCAAAGGTAAGTTAAGGAAAAAGACTGTATGCAGAATTCATATGGGGATTGGCGGGTGTTCGATTACTCCGGGGTACAACCACTTAGAAAACCCCGATAATATCGGTAAAATACTGCCCGAAAACCTCGTCAATATGATTTTGGATGAACAGGGTTGTCATGGATGCGGCGGGCCTGTGCCGAATTATAAGCATTGCCGCCACGGTGGCCCGTACAAGTTTATTCACAACGGAGAAGAACATATAAAATGCCAATGGGCGAAATATCAGATTGATTTATACGATGCGGATAACAGAAATTTTGTTAGACAATGGATTGAACGGGAGTTGACTGTATGAAAAAAGAATTTAATATGAAACCCGAAAAGTTCAACGAACGCTAGCCGGGCGAATTGACGGAACACGGTTCGTGGCACGAAACACTTACCCAAATGCCGTCGCCGTTGTTGTGGTAACAAGCTATAAATCCAACGGTAAAGAAAACGAATGTTTACAAAGCCGTTCAACATTTTTTGGTAGCGGCGGGGTTAACTTCTGAGCCTTCGCATATAGTGAACGCTCCACGGATAAAGGAACGTTTTTGGACACTCTTTTGAATGATGCAAAGGAGTTTACGTTTCTTATGCTTTGTGGTGTAATTGCAAAATAAGCAAGCTAGCCGCCTTGCGGCGGCTAGCTTGATAATACAGGTGAACCACAGCCATATCCGAAAAATAGGAAACGTAAGGTGTAATATCACACTATCTTTGGTAAACTTGCTGCCGCAACAGACTGTCCAACCCGGCGGCTTTTTTCGTCGGGAAGCTGCAAGTTTATTTTCATTTCTGGATATTCTTCTTTTAAAACATTTTTGGCTACATCCAAAACAATGTCGCCGCCTTCGCCGGACACTACTCTGCCCATTAGAAGTACATGTTTAATGTCATAAAATGTGCTGTAATAGGCCAGGGTATGCCCAAGGTATGCGCCAATGGATTCGTATATCTTTTCTACGCCGTTTGTATAGCCGGATTCGTTGCGCATTCCTTGTACAAGGGCCAATTTTTCGCCGGGGGATAAATTTTCGTCCAAGTGAATAGAAAGCTTTGGCGCAAGTTTAATTACTGCGTCTTGGGAAAAATATTTTACGCCGCAGCCAATATCCCCAGACCATTCATCCCATGCACCGCCTGCCTGACCGTCGCATGGCATGAATGCAAGCTCGTTAAGCCAGCCCTTGACGTTACCGTCGCCATCCACATAGCCGCCGGCTTCACTTGTACCCATAGCAATACCAAGAATGTTTGTATCTTCCAAACTCATGGCCCCTGCCAATGCGGTAACATCTCCGTCGTTGGCAACCTCAACAGGAATGTCCCCAATTTCTTTTGCGGCACGCAAATAAATATCTTTTACGTGTTTGTTAAAATCGTCCTGGGGCACCTTAAGGAAAAGGGATGCCAGCATTGTGCGATTGTCAATATATATACCGGCAGAACTAATGCCAATTGCATCGACCCGAGGCATTTTGGATGCAGCAGTTTTAAAGGCCGTTACAATTTCGTTGTAGTGGTAGTTTGGGTCTTCTGTTATTTTGGGGAACCAAACAACCTCTTCACTAAATATGCTTTCCCCGTTTACTACAGCAGAAACTTTTCTGTCGCTGCCGCCGGCATCAAACCCGATACGATAGCCGTCTAAGTTGCGCCCAATTGGCTTAGAGGACTCGGATGGTTTTGGTGCATCTTCATATTCTGCATAGTTTACGACAAATTCATTTTCGTAAACACGGCTCATCATATTGTAGTCAAAAGCCCGGGCACCTGTCGGGCTGTATACGGTTTTTACATACTCGGCTAACTCTTTGTCGCCGCAAATTGTAACCTTAAAACCGCCTACACACCAAAGTATGGCCTTTACCATGCGTTCGGTATAATATTTGTTAGCATCTGAATACTCTGTACCTTCGCGCACAAAAGTATCGTATACATAAACATAGCCGTTGTTACGCTCTACTGCTATTTTTACAGGTTTCGTTGCCCCTTCCAAAAAGGCTTTGTTAAACTTGTAAAGAGGGACAAAGCACTCATCTAAAACAGGCTTGTTTTTTACTTCAAAATGAATATTGTGAAGCTTCATGAAAAACACCTCCGTATTATGGGCACATAAACATGGCAATGCGCCTGTTTACGTCGTTTTTGAATTTGTCTATATATCTGTTGATAAAATCTGACGGGGAAAGTGACTCGTCATTTACCAGTTCTGTAATATCAAGGGCATATTCTGCGGCGGAAAAATCATCTGTGGAGTGGCTGGCAAAATATGTGGCGTTTGCGCGCTTTCTGCCAAGCCCCGCTAAATCGTAACGTTTACCACCTGCTATTTGGGAATGATATACACCCAACATTGCCGCTTGCAAAAACTCGTCGGAAGAGGTATCAAACAACTTTTTCTCGCTGTCGCATACCCAGTCCAAGGCACGCCAAACTTCCATGGAATACACAACCCCTGGCCGCTTATCTGTAGGGATTTTGCGCAATGCCTGCAATGTTCTGGCGGCAACAGCGCAATGTGTGTCGTGTTTATCCGCAAAATTGTGGGTAAGTACAACATCTGGCCCGGTAGCAAGAATTATTTCCACAAGTTCATCTACCAAATTTTGATTGCCATTATCCTTAACTGCACTACTTGGGTAATAGAGTTGGAATTGTGCATTGTATCCCCCAATGCTTGCTGCGTTTTCTTGCTCATTTGCCCGTATTACTTTCATATCTTCGTCAGAACAGTTTGCATATATACCCGTCCGTGGCGAACCTGCCCCATCTGTTACAACAACACCTGTAAATGCTTTGTCCGGCTTCCCGTAGCATTCTAAAATTGCCCCTGCAGCCATAAGCTCGATATCGTCTTGATGGGCAGCGATACACAAATGGGTTGTATCTGCAAGGTTGCCGCTGCTTCCTACAGGGAAAAACAGCCGTGCATGTTTATTACGTAGCGTCATACTTTACTCCTTTTATTAGTCGATGTCATTTACTGCCCATTTTTCCGCAAAAGCTATTACCTGGTCAAAAGATGGGCTGTGGGTATTGCGTACATAGAATCCGGATGTGCATACACCCAATGTCAGAGAAGAAAGTGGGTCGAGTCCAAGGGATTGCCCCAGACAGAAACCGGCATTAAAGTTATCTCCTGCCCCTGTTGTCAATTTTGGCTTTGCGCAAAACGGGCCGTCTGTATAAAAATATTCGCCACCAATTGCACAACATGCACTGCGTACAGGGTGAACTACCAAACAATAGATGCCTAGTTTTTCATAGGTTGCCATAACTGTATTTTGAAGTTTATCCGGGCAATTCTCGTCCCAGGTTACGCCCATAACTTCTGCAATTTCGTAGGCTTCGTTCTCGTTTAATCCAAGAATCGTACGGAATTTACCTTCGAATTTACTTATTAAGTTCATGGCGTGGCGTATGTCTTCTTTGGTGCGCTTTGCCGGGTCTGCAAGGTCAAAAAATGCCAAGGGCTTTTCTGCTTTATCTTCCAGCAGCGGGAAAACCTCGTTGATAATTCCTTCCCATATTTGGCTCATATACGGCAGCATTGTCCAATTTTCCATACCAAAAAGATGGCTTTCGTTAATCATTTTTGCAATGCCTGCCGGGCCGCCAAGGGCTTGTTTGCAGGCTTCCCAAGTTATTTCTTTTAATGTAGCGTGTTTGCCAAGCATTAATTTTCCGTCTTCAAATTCCAAGGCATCTGTAAGGCCCGCACCACAAAGGCTGTACACGGCTTTTGCTTTATCTACCATTGGCTGGAAAACAGGGTGAGGAGGTTTACCCAAAGACCCCACATATGTTAGAGATACGCCATATTCCAAAAGCGCATTAGACAAAATTGGGCCATTGCCCCCCAGTTTTGTTTGAACAGGTACAAATTCAAAATTCGCACTTAGGCCGGCTGCTTTAGATACACGTTCGCCAAAGTCTGCAATTGTTGCAAGGCGGGTGTAATTTTGAAAATCCTGACGTTTATCCACAACATGAATAATTTCGTCTACAAAACCGTCCAGTCCAATAATCATGTTAAGGTTAAAGCCCTTTTTTGCCTTTAGTTTTTCCGGCAATGCTTGTACATTTTGCATTTAATACAGCTCCTTCATATATTTTGTTCAATTGGGCATTTACGCCCTTAGTTTGGCAATCATAGATTGTTTTAAATCGTACAATTTTTGCGATAAATCCACAGGCATGGTGTGAGGGCGAACTAACCGCTTATGTTCATCCCAAAGAGTACCACGTTCTTTGGCGGCATAAGCGCATATTTCGGTTACAGTTAGCCGGGGATATACACACTTGCCATTTTCAAACACAGGCTGTAAAAGTTCGCGTACTGTAAATTCTTCTGCCTTTAGTGTCATGCGCTTCCAAGTGGCTATTGGGTCAAAAATTGTTAAATCTTTAGTGTTGTCTAGCTTCTCATCGGATAGGGCAATCAAGTCTGCTTTCATTTTACCAGATTTAGCATCATATAGGCGAAATATTTTCTTTACTCCGGGATTTGTTACTTTTACCGGGTCTTCCGACAATTTAATCTTATGCTGCCATTCACCGCCATCAGTTGATAAGGCGGCGATTTTATATACACCGCCAAATGCGGGGTACTCTTTTGATGTAATTAGGTGCGTGCCAACACCCCATAGAGAGATTTTGGCTCCCTGATTTTTTAGCTCCGATATCAAATATTCGTCCAAATCATTGGACGCACTTATAAACGCATCATTAAAGCCCGCCGCATCCAGCATTTTTCTTGCCTGCTTGGAAAGATACGCAAGGTCGCCACTATCCAGACGAATACCGTAGTTTGCTAAGGGTATACCTTTGTTACGCATACCTTGAAACACTTTTATAGCATTTGGAACGCCAGATTTTAAAGTGTCATATGTGTCTACCAGAAGTATGCATGCCTTTGGATAAAGGCTGGCATAATATTCAAAAGCCTCTAGCTCTGTATCAAAGCACATTATCCAGCTATGAGCATGTGTACCACGCACAGGTACGTCAAACATTTGCCCTGCAAGTACATTGCTTGTACCAGAACAACCGCCTATCATTGCGGCTCGTGCGCCATACAAACCGGCGTCCGGCCCTTGGGCACGGCGCAAACCGAACTCAAGTACACGGTCCCCTTGGGCCGCCCAACACACACGGGCAGCTTTTGTGGCTATCAAACTTTGATGGTTAATAATATTTAGTATTGCAGTTTCTATCAGTTGCGCTTCCATTAACGGGGCGACAACTTGCAAAATTGGCTCCCCCGGGAAAATAACCGTACCTTCCGGCACAGAATAAATATTCCCCGAAAAACGGAAGCCTTTTAAATAGCTCAAAAAGCTGTCGTTAAAAGTGCCTGTGGACTGCAAATATGCGATATCTTCATCCGTAAAAGAAAGTTCATTCACATAGTCAATTACTTGCTGTAGGCCCGCCGCCACGGCATACCCGTTACCACATGGGTTCTCTCGGTAAAACATGTCAAAAACGGCTGTTTGCTTGCGCCCTGTAGTCATTTGGTGGTGGTGATATGCTTGCATCATGGTTAATTCGTAAAAATCTGTAAGAAGTGTTAAATTTCTCAAATTGTCAAACTCCTTTGTGTGACTTTGTCTAAGGAGAGATTATACTTTTTTTTGAAAAAGTGCAAGGGTATAATTATGAAGATTATGAATGACAGTATCGCACAAACGGCATTTACCTAAGCCAACTATCAATCATCGCCATGGTTTACGGCGATTAGCGATTGGTTTCGAAGGCGTAGGAAAATGCCGTTTTCGGGGTTACAAGACTTCTCTATCCGTTTAGTATCAACATATCATCAAATACTTGCGCAATAATCTTTCAGCCATACTTGTTCTTCCGCAGTTAACAACGGCGAAAGTATATCTATTACTTTTTCATGATACGTATTAATAAAGTCTTTCTCTGCCTGGGTAAGCATCTCGATATTAATGGCACTTGTATCGTATGGGCACCATGTAAGGTTTTCGAAACTATAAAATGTGCCGTGTTCATTTGTACATAGTTCTTTTACTTCAATAATATTTTCTGTACGTACGCCATAACGACCTGGCTTGTAAATGGCTGGCTCGTTAGAAGCAATCATCCCCGGCTCTAAAGGTACATCGCTGCGCTGGGATATACCATGGGGGCCTTCGTGTACACCAAGGCAGTAACCTATACCATGCCCGGTGCCATGCCCATAATTTTGCAAGTCTTGCAATATGGGTTGCCGTGCCAAAATATCAAGGGAATGACCATTCATACCTTTTAGAAACACAGCGGTGGATAAACCAATATGACCCTTTAATACCAGTGTAAAGTCCCGCTTCATTTCCTCGGTTAACTCGCCCAAGGCTACAGTGCGGGTGGTATCTGTTGTACCGTCCAGGTATTGCCCACCTGTATCAAGAAGGAAAAAACCTTCGGGCTTAAGAGTTGCACCGCTTCCCTTGTGCTTGTAGTGGGGTTGCGCTCCGTTTGGCCCATAGGCAGAAATTGTCTCGAAACCGTCACGCAGATAATATTCCTGCTGTTTACGGAATTCGATTAGAGTAACGGCGACATCGTCTTCTGTAAGGGTTTGGCCTGCTTTAATTGCATCGTCAAGCCATTTTAATAATTTTGTCATTGCTGCGCCTTCTTTAATAAAGGCATTTTTTATGTTGGCAAGCTCTGTTGCAGATTTTACACCTTTTAAAGCCATTATGATATCTTTACATTTTACATATTCCAGTTTGCTTGGAATAGACCCCAAAAGAATATTGGTTTTATTGGGGTTATAATATATGCTTGCATCTGTCGGCAGGGTTTTCAATTTGTCTGCCACGGCCTCGTAGCTGTCTAAGGAAAAGCCTTGAGATGTTAATTTGCCGAAAATGTCTGCAACTTTTACCGGGTCTATAAAAACATGGGCATCCTTTTCAGTTATCAGAACATAGGCATATGCCACAGGGGTATTGCCCACATCATGACCTCGTATATTTAGCAGCCATGCAATGTCGTCCAGGGCCGAAACTAAATAAACGGAAACCTTTGCCTCTTTCATTTTCTCCCGGACAATGCGCAATTTTTCCGCAGCAGAAAGCCCTGCAAATTTGGGCAAATGTTCAAATACAGGTTTGCATGGCAAAGGCGGGCGGTCTGCCCACATCATACCTATTAAATCCTCGTTATAATGATATGTGAGGTTTTTAGGGCCAAGTTTTTCTTTTAAAATGTCGAACCCGGCGGTTGACATAGTTCTGCCATCGAAGCCAAGCTTGCCCTCATTTGGCAGTTTATCCAGCAAAAAGGCCTCGTATGTTGGCACATTGGGCTGCCCCATTTTGTATAAGTCTATACCTGTACCCCCAAGATCTTCCTCTGCTTGTGTAAAATATCGTCCATCTGTCCATAGGCCCGCTTCAGTGGGCGTTACTACCACTAAACCTGCAGAACCTGTAAAGCCGGAAAACCATGACCTTGCACGCCAATAATCTGCCATGCGGTCGTTATTGTGGGCATCACCGCCGGATATAATATAGGCGTCCAAACCACGCTCTTTCATAAGATTACGCAATGTTGCTAATTTGTCCATTAATTTGCCGCCTTTCGTACATCTGCCTTTGGTAAGTGCAGAATATTATCGTTTTTATCATCGGTTGCAGCTTCGGATTGCTGGTTGTCGAAATTGCGCAAAAATTCTTCGAATTCAGCAGTCACTTTTTTCAATTCTGTTTGAAGCAGTTCCACTTGCGTTTTTAAGGAGGCATTTTCCTTTTCAAGCTGCTCTGTTTCGGCAATTAGCTTACGCCCTATAACTTCTTGGGCGGTATGCTGGTCTTTTATTTTGAAATAATCGTCTGCCAAGTTTAACGCAATTAGCAAGGCACGTAAACGCTCATCTACAACAGCAGAAAGATTTTTTGCTTTTAGCATTTCGATTTTTTGGTCTACAAACAACGCTATTCTTTGCACGTATTCCGCACTTTCTTCCGACCTGATAGTAATTACTTTCCCGTTAATTACAACATCAACTTTGTTTGTCATTACTGTACACCTCCTATATTTTTTACGTCCTCTACCAACAGGGGCACAAGGGCCATTGAGTTTGCGGCTTTGCCCGTCTTGCGCATTTGGGATAATACCAGCGCAAGGTCTTCGTTGTGCATTGCCAGGTCTTTTTTTTCGCCTAACAAAATGTTTTTGGAAAGTGCCAATTCATAATCGGCCTTAGAATATCGCCAGGGGATTAAATTTTTACCAAACATTAAGTATAAATTATCCGCCTGTATAAGCCCTTTATAATCTAAGTTTCCGGCATAGTACAATTGATCACCGGAGGCACGCAGTAATTTTAAAAGCTTTATAAATGCCGGGTTACTGTTACCCATTGGGGATATCATGGTGCATTTTACGTCATGTAACCGCTCACGTACCGCCGAAAAAACAAAAGGGTTTTCTATAATAAACACTTTACCCCCTATGCTTTTCGCCCGGGAGAATTGTGCAATATTTTCTAATGTAAGTACATGGGCTTGCCCCAGCCTATTATAGATTGCGCAAACCTGGTCTTGCATACCTTCTGATGTATACCCATCAATGTTTTGCACTGTTACCTGACACAGCGCGCCATTTGTTAGTAAACCCGCTTTAAGATACAAACCTACGGCAGACTCGGCACCAGAAGGTACTGGCGTGCCAAAATAGTATGCCAACCCACTAAGGAACAATGAACCATATTCCCCATCAATGTCTAATTTGTATGGCGAGTCTAAAAACTTAGCGGCAAAAGTTGTAAGTTGCACAGGTGTTTCACTTGTTGGCAAATTGTTAAGAAGTTCTGCCACTTTATCAATTATATTTAAAACCTTGCTGGGCTCCATCGTATATTGTTTTACCCAGGGTTTGTATGTGCGGCGCATACATGCTATAACATCGTTTAACCAATGTGCCGCCGGTGTATTTTTATATTTTGGCAATAGATTATTTATAATTTCATCTGCAAATGTATTTTTGCTTTTATGAACTACATTGCCTGTGTGCGTATATTCTGCCATTAGCAAATTGAAATCTTCTAAAGATTGCTTGGCTGAGGGAAAAACTTTTTTTAGTTGACGTTCAAAATCCCCAAGACTAATGCGAATTAAGGCTTGATCGAAATAATCACGTTGGAAGAAAGCGGATATGGCTTGCTCTTCTTCCCGGGTAGGATTTGCAAGGCGCACTGCGCCATATGTACGCCCATGCTGCGCATACATGGCAGACATATCAGCAAGCAACCTATGGAAGCCCTTATTTTGCTTAAAAAATTCAATCATGTCTCGCAAACGGGCACCTACCATACCCATAAAATCGTTCCTTCATAAATTCATAATCTTTACGTAACAATTTAGACATAAAATTTGTAATATGTCAAACACTTTACACCCTTATGGATAATATTCCCTTATTACGGCATTTGCCTCGTTTCCTATAAGCAGCACAACAGAAACAATGTTGAGCCATAATATTAAAATAAAAACCCCGGCAATACTCCCATATACAGCAGAGTATTGTGTAAAATTAGAGATTACAAATCCAAAACCACTACTGATAACTACCCAGGCAATTACCGTAAAAACCGCCCCTGGTAAAATGTGTTTCACAAGCATAGGGGTTGCACAAGCAAGCCTGTAAATAACCATGGTAACTATCACTAATACCACCATTGCGCCACCACCACTAACAATGATAAATAAAAAATCGTGCCCTCCTGGAAAAAAAAAGCCCCAAATTTGTCGCCCAAAAACCAAAAGCCCAAGCATTACAATAAGCGTTACGGCAAACAGCATCATTAATAAAAAGCTAAGGCCAACCTGTGCGACAAATCCACGTCTGTCTCTTATACCATATGCACGGTTAGTAATACGCACAATTGCTCTAAAACCATTAGATGTATTATACACACTAAAGAATAAAGCCGTAGACATAAGCCCCATACTTCTGGTTTTGCCAAGCTCATATATGAAATCGCATACAAGATCTGCAATGTCGCCAGGCAGTACCAGGAGTAACCCTTCCAATATTGCGGATTCGTCTAACTCTATGGTGCCAAGCATGGAAACGAGAAATAACAGAAATGGAAAAAACGCCAGCAACACACGGTATGTCAAGCCGGCGGCCCGTTCAAAAATTTGATCACGATGGCAGCGCAAGGTCAAATTAAAAATATAGATAAGTATCTTTGTCATAGTATCACCAAATATACCTTGCACTTTTTCTGTGGAAAGTATTCCTTGGATAGGATGACAAAAATAGCCCAGTAGCGGTATAATCCCAAAAGAGAGGAGCGATTCTATATGCAATTTAAGCAATATTCCAGCGTATATGAGTTTTACAATGCAACTTATCATGTATTAATGCACCAGGAAGCGCAAAACATGATTCCCCTGGGCAACTTGATAATCGGCTACGAAGGCAAGGACAGAACAGGGTGGCGCGACACTGCAAATTGGTACATGGCTACAGTTTCTGACGAAAATAGTATATTACTTACAGCCATAATGACACCGCCCCACAACATTGCACTGTACGCCACAGACAACAAATTAGACACCGCCGCAATAAATTGTCTGATAAACGGCATTGCAAACCATCCAATCCCCGGAGTATTAGCTGAAAAGAGCTTGGCTGAACTTTTCGCCAACATATACACTGCAAACAAGGGCATGACCTATGAAGTTGATATGGACCAGCGCATATATGAACTTACAGAAGTTAACCCCAAAATCCCACGAGTAGGCACAATACGCCTGTCGGAAGAAAAAGACATGACATTTCTTCCATTTTGGATGGAAGCCTTTTATGCCGCCGGAACATATGGCAGTACTACCATGCTAATTCCCACAGAGGACGAGCAATATCGTTATCGTATTTCGAAGAATAATCTTTACGTTTTAGAGGATAATGGCATACCTGTTTCCATAGCAGGGCTTAACAGAGAAATGCAAACAGTCATAGGTGTTGGCCCAGTATTTACCCCGTCATATTTCCGCGGTAAAGGCTATGCATCATCTTGTGTGGCGCAAATTAGCCAACTTGCTTTGGATAGAGGTTTTGCCAAATGTGTGCTGTACACAGACTTAAAAAATCCGACATCCAACAGTATTTATCAAAAAATTGGATATAAGCCTATTTGTGATTCGTTAATGTTAAAGTTTGTGTGATAGGTATACCCTTTGAAATTTTGCATTTGCAGTAGCCGTATGGGTATCATTCTACTCCCTAACCACCACAAAATTATCCCCATCCGGGATAACTGCGAATCCTTCGTTTAATTCAAGTTCCCAGTTGCGGCCAAATGCTCGCCCTTCTTCTATAACAATACCGGAGGCAAGAATCGTGATACCATCGTATAGAAGAAGGTCGCCATGACGCAAAATAAGAGAACCAAAATCGCAATGTATTTCCACCCGCCCTCTAAATAATCTGGCAGATTCGCCCCATTCTTCGAAAGGAAAAACATGACCGTTAAAGACCCCGGCGCCCGCAGGAGGAGTGCGGAGGACAGGCTGAGTTATAAATGCATCTATAACCCCTTCCACCATTCTTTGGTGTGTTTCCTGCCGCTCTGTTTCACGCCGAGCGATGCGTACATACCCATATGGGGAAAGGTCTATATCTTCAAATAACGGCAGTTGGGATATGCCCAACACTTCTTGAAGCAAAGCCCCCAAATCGGTATTTCCCGTTATCCGATGCTTCCATGGTACGCCTGTCTCGTCCAGCAACAAGGCGTATAATGCGCCGGTGACATATCCAAATGGATGTACTAAAGACGGCCAATCTATTAAGCCGACCGAAAACAACTCCACTTCCCTGCGCAATTCATGCTCGTTGCGAAAGTTTAGTCTATATTCTGTATATTGAGCCGTTCCTTCAACAATTTCATGCTTGTTTTCATATTCGGCTCTGCCAAATATACGCCTGCGTTCTGTGCGAATGGACAATGCATCGGTAATCGCTTGCATACTGGCATCATCGGTAATATCGCCCCTGTGGTTAAACGCTCGCAGTAAGGCATTTGTTTCAAGCAAAATGCTAATTCGCCCTTCCATGGTTTCCAGATGGCTATTATTGTAACTGTATGTCATGTCAAAGATTATCGGCTGCAACCAATGAAAACCTAAATGAGACATAGAGCGTAACCGCTCTACTTTGCTTCGATTGTTTACCATACCCCATGGTTGTACCGCCCAGTATTTGCCGCCAAAATACAGTCGCGCATTATAAAGCGGCGGCAGATAATCCGGCAGCACACCAATATACACATCCCCTTCTTTCACAAGAATGCCTTGTGGGTCCGGTCGGTTTGCCACGATATTGCGGGTGTCGGGGTCAACAAATATGAATGGCGTGTGCAAATATACTCCCCATAATTCGCCGTTATCCTCTGTATGCAAGGCATCAAATTCTGCAAAAAACCTTGCGGCGTAGTCGAGGGGAATAGCACTTAACGGCGGTGACGGCTCATCTTCTGTATAAACTTCTGTTGGGATATCTTCTGTTGAAGTGTTCTCCGATGAAGCATCTTCTGTCGGAATATCCTCTGTTGCAGTATCTTCGGTTGCATCATCTTTAGTTGATAGATATTCAAGTGAAACGCTATTATACTGTGGAATTTCTGTGATAAAACATGTATCGTTGGTTTGAAACGCTTCATCATAGACAATGCCTGTTTGTCTGCCGCAACCTGCCGTTAGGAGTATGAGCAGCATGGTGAAAATGATAATGGTCGTCCTCATGGCGTTGTCCTCAATGGGAGAATTTCGATTGTATAACTATCTTGTTCCAAAACTGCGAGCCTTCCCTCAAGAATGATTTGCCCGGATGTGACCATGTTATCAGACTGAATATTCACTATAATCGCACTGCCACCTGTATCGTTTACAACAATATTTGCAGACAATTCAAAGGTTTGGTCTACATAAGCTGCCGCATAATATTGATTTGACGGAGGCTTGATAGATGCTGCCACAACGCCGTACTCGACTGTTGCAAGCACTTCCGGCAAAAACTCCGATTCCATTGATGCTTCGGCGGCGGAAAAACTCACCATACCGCAAGCTGTCAAGACAGCAGTAAACATACATGCCACCAAGACACTTGCAAGAGATTTCTTTTTCGTTTTCATAATGGAGATAATCCTTTCTTCCGTTGCATTTTTGTTGAATCCGTTATACAGCGGAGTGAAATTTTTCTGTGTTTCCGCAAGGTGTATGAGGGTATAGGCATAGTCGGTTCTTGTGCCTATGCCGTATCGACGAATAACTGTTTCGTCACAAGTCAATTCTAGATCTCGATTCACAAGCACAAACATCACCCAAACCAGTGGGTTAAACCAGTGAACACACAGCGCAAAAACCAAAAGTAGTTTCCACAACGCATCAAATCGCTTAATATGGTGATATTCGTGAGAAAGCACATAGTTCAATAGCTGTGTGTTTTCCATATCCATAGACCTTGGGAGGATAATTTTATGGCGAAAAATGCCAACTGCCAGCGGCGTATTTATTCTATCCGACACCATAATGGTTATTGGGCGGCGTAATTTGTTATCCGAAAGCCAATCTGTGAGAAATTTGTTGTGATTCAGCCTCGTTGCAAAACGTAATTTTTTATGATTTTTGATATAAATAACCGCAAAAAATATGAATGCAAAAACCATACCAACAGCCCAAATGACTGCAGCTATATAGCGAGACTGCGACTGAATACTATCGGCAATTTCCGATGATACACTCACGGTTGGCGCAACGGTTTCCGCAATACTAATCACTGCAATATTCGCATTTATAGGTAGCGCAATAGGAATTGCCGCAGGCACAAGCAAACGAAGTAAAACAACGCCCCACAACGCAAGAAACATGGTTTTTGGCAAGCGGTTAAGCGCAACCATGCGAATAACAGCGATAACAGCAATCAGCAGCCCCGCAGAGATACTCATTTGCAGAAGACTCATCTCATCACCTCAGCTGTTCTACAATTTGCTTTAATCGTTGAATTTCTTCCGCAGAAAGTGCCGCACCGCTTAAAAATGCCGACAAGAAAACTTCCTTAGAGCCGTCGAACAGCTTGTCAATGAGTTCGGTTGCTTCATATTGCTGCACTTGCTCCTTTGAAATTAACGCTTTGCATGAAAAATTTGCACCATATCGTTCAACAGCACCTTTATCGATTAATTTCCCAATAACAGTGTAAGTTGTGTTTGGATTCCAGCCTGTTTGTTCTTTAAGTATTTTCACAAGTTGCCCTGCGGTTAAATCCCCTGTCTTCCACAAGGCCTCCATCACTTTTAGCTCCGAATCAAAAACTTTAATTTTATTCATAATCGCTCCAACTATTCCAGTAGTTGAATTTATACTATCGCAATAGTTGAAACTTGTCAAGAGGGTTGAAGTCAACCAGTTCATGCGTACGAAAATGCACCATGATCCCAAAACATTTTTGTGCGATTTTTATAGTTTCCGATGAAGTCTATTTTTTTATACCAAGTACCTTGCATTATGTTGTACCGTGTGATATTATATACCAATCAAACAAACATACCGTTGCAGAAAGGGGAATAAAATGAGTATTCAGCTCAAAAAGGGTGCGTTGCAGCTATGTGTACTAAACCTATTGTCCAAGGCTGATATGTACGGTTTCGAGCTGGTTGGGGCAATATCTACACATGTCAAAATTTCCGAAGGAACAATTTACCCACTATTAAAGCGCATTAAAGACGAAGGTTATGTCACAACCTATTTGCAGGAATCCCAAGAGGGGCCTCCCCGGAAGTATTATCAAATTACGGGTTTTGGTCGCACAACTTTAAAAACATTACTATCGGAATGGTACAGCCTGGTTGCAGGCATAAATAAAATATTGGAGGAATAATAATGACAAAACAAATGTTTGTTCATGAGTTAAGAGTTGCCTTGGCACAGGTAGACAGCAATGTGCGGGATGAAATTATAGCCGACATAAGCGAACATTTTACAGAAGGCGCAGCACAAGGCCTAAGCGAAGAGGATATCTGCCGCAGTTTGGGCCAGCCCGGTACTATCGCCGCCCAGGTTTTGGAAGAGCAAGGGTCACAAACCTCTCCCCCACCCCAAGAAAATAATTACTCACATTTTGATAATGGATTCACCAAAAAAAGTTATGGCTCTGACATTGACAAAACATTCACAGGAGTAAACCAGGTTACCGCTAAACTTAGCGCAAGCAATCTTAATCTGGTTCCGTCAACCAATGGGGAGTTTCGGGTTACAGTAACAGGATGTTCCGACCGTGATGAATGTTCCGCAGAAAATGTAAACGGCAACCTGATAATAACTGTTAAGCGCACAAAGCAACTGTTTGGGTTCGGCTTTTTGTTTAACAAATCTATTATGAACGCTGGTATAGAAACAACCATATATGTACCCGCACAGTTTGCAGGAGGCATTGACACAAAGTCAACTGCCGGAAACGTGACATCCACAGGTATCAGCGGAGAATTGAACTTAGATACAACCGCCGGAAACATTACAATAGACAGACACAGATGCAGGAGTGCCCGCATCCGCACAGCCGCCGGAAATGTAAGGGTTGCATTGGCATCTAACATTGTGGAACACATGACTCTTGATACCGGCGCAGGCTCCATTGACTTTGAGGCAAATGAAACAAGAAGCTTAAGCATCAATACAGGGGCAGGCGAAGCGGTTGCAAGAGTAGGCAAAATTGGCGGTGACACCAAAATGTCCAGCGGTGCAGGCAATGTGCTGCTAACTGCCAAAGATGTAGAGGGTAATATAAAATTAACTACCGGTATGGGCAGCATTGATGTATACTTACCTGCAAATGTCAACTGCCGCATAGCTGCAAGCAGGCCAGGAATGGGCAGTTTAGACAACCAGCTTACAGGCAACCCGCAATCTCCATATGTGTTGCGTGCCAGCAGTGGCATGGGCTCTATTCATTTGAAGGCACTGTAAAAAGGAGGAACTCTATTGTTAGCTCGTTGGATTATCAGTGTACTGTTCTTATACGTGCTGTCATTTTTATTTAATGGTGTAATAATCGAAGGGCCTTTGGCGGCAATTGTTGCTGCAGCAGTACTTGGGATAATAAACGTGACAATAAAACCTTTACTGCAAATTATTTCGCTGCCAATAACATTTTTGACACTTGGGTTATTTTACTTAGTTGTAAACGGACTAATGCTGCTTTTGGTATCTTCACTTGTGCCGGGCTTTAGCATTGGCGGCTTTTGGACAGCGTTTTTTGCCGCAATTGTACTCAGTTTACTTAACTCTATACGTGAGGGCTAATTTTTTGAAAAGCCAGTCTCTCGTCCCCATTGTCTAACCAGATAATTCCGCAATATTCATAGCCCAAATTTTTAAGTAATTTAAGCATTGGGGCATTATCTTTATGGGTATCAATCCGTACGTTTGCAATTTGCTGAAAGCACCAATTCAGACAAAACGCCCCCGCCCCTTTTGAGTCGTCGTTAGTGGCTCGGGCTATACGGTGGACAACGCCGTAGGTATCATTATTTTTCCATGCTCCATCAATTTTTATATAAGTAGGGTCGGGCGTTGTGTCGAAATAAAACACAGCAACGACCCTATTATTATTTTCGCATACGTAACTATGACCTACCTCTATGTCTTTTTCAATTATTTCTTGCCTTGGGTGCCCATCTGTCCATTGGTTCGGGTTCCCGCTTTCTGCCATCGTTTGGCGGGCTTCTTTGTAAATTTTCATTATTGCCGGTAAATCTGCCGGGGTTGTTTTTCGTATTATCATTGCTAAGTCTCCTCTAATATCTGTATAATAAGAAATATGTCATATAGCATTATACTTCTTGCGCAACTGTAATTTCTACTCGCATGTTGGTTGCAAGCAACCAACGACCGGGGCAACACCGTTCGCTCAAGGCACATTTCCTACGGAAATGCTTGATTCGCTCACCGCCTCTCCTGTTGCTTCGTAGAAAATTAGAAGTTATGCAAGAAGTCTATTATAACTTTTTCTTAGTAACTTACCAGATTAATATGTTAAAATTTTGCGTAGGCGGTGGTGTACTTGTTAAAAAAGAAAATAATCAAGTTCTTTTGGGCCACATGGTTTGCTTTTGGGTACTTTTGGCTTACTGTTGTTGTTTTTAATAATGTAGCGGCCCGAAGCATGATTGCTGTCACAGTTATAAACTTTGGCTTAATTATTGCGTTTCTGATAGAGGACAAAGTAAGCGATTATTATTTAACCAAGCAAAATACAAAAGAGCAGGACGAGACGCAAAGTACTTTTAAGCGAATGGTAAAAGCATACCTTAACAGTGTTTCTTTTAAAACTGCCCTTTATCTGTTTTACATTTTTGTGCTTGTATGCTCTGCCATAGAAAAGGTAGAACCGGGCTTTTTCAACGAAGATTTCAGCCTTTACTTACTGACAGTTGAATACGGCATTTTGGTCCTTGTTGCATCGGATACATTTTTAAGCCAGTTTTTTAAAGATGTATCTACTAGATAAAATAGTTCTAATAGGAGCATAGCATGGAAAAAATATATACAAGCAATCTTGCAATAAGAAAATTTGAGATTTGCGACGCAGGTGCATATTTTACAAACAACCATGATGCACAAATTAAAAAATTCATGCCGGACCATTGGCATGTCGATACAAATAAAGCACGAGAAGAAATACAAAGTTTTATTTCATGCTACCAGGATATGAAAATGCCGTATCACTTTGCTATTACAAAAGATGATATACTTATCGGGCATATTGGAATAGGCGAATCGGATATTGGCAAAGGTAATTTTGAAATTTGCTATGCAATTAATAAAAATTACCGTGGGCTGGGCTATGCAAAGGAAGCTATATGCGCTTTTGTCCCCTGGTGCAAAACCACATTTGGAATTGACAAGTTATACGCATCAATTAACAAAGAAAATACTGCCTCTTATAAATCTTTATTAAATGCAGGGTTTACATTAATAGACGAGAGCAATAATTTGTATGTTTCCTCTTAACGTTTACCGCAAATAGGCTTTGCCTGCGCCATTGGCTGGGCACTGCTCAAAATAATCACAAGTACCTATAAAAAATAAAGGAGTGAATCCTTTGCGTGAAATAAAAAAATTAAAAACAAAAAAAGGCCGTGACGAATCGGGTCTGTTTACAATAGAGGGGGAAAAGTTTGTGCAAGAAATCCCTCCCAGCTGGCATGTTGTACAATATATAGCAGCAAAGCACTATGCCGATACCCACGACCTTTCTAGATACGAAATGCGTACAAAATGCGAAATAGTACGGGATTCTATTTTCGACGGCCTTGCGGATACTGTGTCCCCCCAAGGAATACTTGCGGTATGTGAGCAAAAGCACCTTAAGCTAAATGAGTTGTTTGGCACGGATACTTTATACTTTTTCCTGCTTGGGGAGTCTTTAAACGACCCAGGGAATATTGGGGCACTAATTCGCACCGCCGCCGCTGCAGGGGCAAACGGTGTAATTCTTACAGCGGGTAGTGGGGATATTTACAACCCGAAAGTTTTACGGGCCGCCGCCGGGGCAGTCCTTCGCTTGCCGATTGTGACAAATGTAGATTTATCAGAAGCAATTGCTGCACTTAAACAAAAAAACATCCCAACATATGCCGCTCACCCACGGGGGGAAAAACCACCTTACCATTTAAACTTACAAGATAATTTCTGTCTACTGGTAGGCAACGAATCCCATGGCATTTCCCAAACCGCCCAGAACTTAGCCGACGCACTTGTAACCCTGCCCATGGCAAACAATACGGAATCTTTAAATGCATCTGTAGCGGGAAGCATACTAATGTACGAAGCGGTTAGACAGCGGCGTTCTGGTTGCCAGGGTTTGTCGTTCACTTCACAGCGAACTGCTTGCCCATGCGACCGGGAGGGACAAGTTTAATGTTAGACGACACCTTTCTGGATCAGTTAGAGGGCATGGTAGAAAGCGTAATTTACCACAACGAAGAAAACGGCTTTACCGTGTTTACCGTCCGAGCCGAAAACTCCGACGATTTTGACGAAGTAACCACCTGCACGGGCTACCTTTCCACGCCTGTGGAAGGGGAAACCTTAAAACTTGCTGGGAATTTTGTACAAAACCCCCGGTATGGGCTTCAACTTTCTGTAACCCGTGTAGAGCGTACCCGCCCAAGCTCTTTGGCGGGGATAGAAAAATATTTGGCCTCTGGCGTAATTAAAGGCATTGGTGCCCGCACGGCAAAAATGATTGTGGCTAAATTTGGCGAAGATACTTTTGATATAATAGAAAACGAACCGGGAAAACTAGCCCAACTAAAGGGAATAAGCCTGAAAAAAGCCTTGAGCTTTGCAGAAAATTTCCACGCTCAGGCAGACCAGCGGCGGGTTATGCTGTTTTTGCAAGACTATGGCATAAGCTCCACTTTCGCCATGAAAATATACAGACGCTATAAAGAAGAAACTGTAGAACTGATAAAAGCCAACCCATACCGCCTGGCAGATGATATCGATGGCATAGGCTTTAAAACGGCAGATGCAATTGCCCATAAACTGGGCATTAACCGTGATGCGCCGGAAAGAATTTCTGCCGGAGTACGTTATGCCTTGTGGGAAGCCGCCGGCGAAGGCCACACCTGTATTCCAACATCCCACTTAACCCGCCATGCGGCAGAACTGCTATATGCAGACGAACAGCATATCGACAACGAACTTATACGTATGCAAATGGACCGTCTAATTATCCGGGAAAAGTTTAACGACGACCAGTTGGTTTTTTTGTCGTCCTTGTACTATGCGGAAAAAGACGTTGCTAGAAAATTGTCAGAGTTGTCTGCGCTTAATTTATCTTCGTTAGCAACTGAAGAAAATTCCATCTTCGCATTGGAAAAGGAAACAGGCATAACGCTTTCGACGGGGCAGCGTCATGCCGTCGCCGCCGCTTTATCCCATGGCGTATTGATAATAACCGGCGGCCCGGGTACAGGAAAAACCACAACTATTAATACGATAATCGGGCTTTTGGAATCTAAGGGACTAAAAATAATCCTTGCCGCCCCAACAGGCCGCGCCGCAAAGCGCATGACCGAAGCCACAGGGCGCGAGGCAAAAACCATTCATCGCTTACTGGAAGTCTCCTTTATATCTGAAGATTCCCGCCGCCAAGTGTTCCAGCGAAACGATGAAAACCCCCTGGAAACTGATGTGCTGATAGTAGATGAAGCATCCATGATGGACATTATCCTAACCCAAAGCTTACTTAAAGCCGTTGCCACAGGCACACGACTAATTTTGGTGGGGGACGTAGACCAATTACCCTCTGTAGGGCCTGGCAATGTGCTTAAAGACCTGATAGATTCCGGCGCATTGGCAACGGCACGCCTTACGGAAGTATTCCGCCAAGCGGCAGAAAGTGCCATAATAACCAATGCCCACCGCATAAATAAAGGGGAATACCCAGCTATCAACGACAAGGAAAAAGACTTTTTCTTTGTTCGCCGCCAAAGCCCGGAGGATGTGATGCACACCATTATGGAGTTAATATCCGAACGGCTGCCCACTTACAAAAATTTTGACCCACGGCATGACATACAGGTGCTATCCCCAATGCGTAAGTCCCCCCTTGGCGTGATTAACCTTAACAATTTGCTGCAGGCCAAATTAAACCCGTCGTCAAAAAATAAAAAAGAGCGAGAGTTCCGCACGGTAATTTTTCGTGAAGGCGACAAAGTAATGCAAATACGCAATAATTACGATGCCACATGGGAGATGTACAACGAAAAAGGCCGGGCCATAGACCAAGGGGAAGGCGTTTTTAACGGCGACATGGGCACAATATATGACATAGATGACGAGCTTGGCATGACTGTAGCTTTTGACGATGGACGGCGCATTGTATACGATTTTACTCAATTAGACGAGCTGGAACTTGCCTATGCCGTAACGGTTCATAAAGCCCAGGGCAGCGAATACAAAGTAGTGATAATACCGGTGTACAACGGCCCGCCAATGCTGCTAACCCGAAACTTACTTTACACTGCCGTTACCCGTGCCAAAGAACTGGCTGTGCTTGTTGGCACCCCGGAAACCATGCACCGCATGATTGACAACAACCGGATAACCCACCGCTATACTGCATTAGCAAAGCGGTTAAAGGATATGTACGAAGTTACATTATAAAAGGCTAAAATGGAGGATGTAATGTTTTTATATGACACACATGTGCATACAAAGGATGTTAGCCTGTGCGGGGTAAGCACCGCCGCAGAACAGGTACGAAAGTCAAAGAAAATGGGTTACACAGGCATTATAATTACAGACCACCTGGTAAAAGGTTATTCCAAATGCGGTGAACACCTACCATGGGAAGAGCAAGTGCGTTTTTTGCTATCCAGCTACAAGGCGGCAAAAGCAGAAGGTAAATTATGCGAACTGAATGTTTTCTTTGGCTGGGAGTTCTCCTCTTGGAGTACTTTCCCCGGAATGGACATACTAACCTATGGGCTGGATGCAGAGTTCCTTATTGCGCACCCCAATCTTTTTTCGTATGAATTGGAAAAGTACAGTCGCGTGGTTCGCAAACACGGCGGTTACTTGGCTCAGGCTCATCCGTATAGAAATGTTGCAGCAGAAGAACGCAAACGCACAAAATTCCCTGCTCATCTGTTGGATGGCACAGAAGTTTTTAATGGAGCCGACAATGCAGAAATAAATGCCATTGCCTATGACTATGCCCTTCGCAATAATTTATGTATGCAAGCCGGTAGCGACAGTCACGGAGTAGACCGCCCAACATTTGCTTGCGGCATTGGCTTGGAACAAAAAGCCGAAAGCATTTTTGACATAATTAACGCAATCAAACAGGGCAAAGCAAAAATTGTGACTAATGATAGTGAGTGATAAATAAATGAAGCTATGTAACCTATTGGACTGGCTATACCCGCCAACTTGCATAGCTTGCCGTATAATAATTCCATTAAACCACAGACAGTCCCGTGACATGCTGCTTTGCGAAATGTGCCAAACTCTTTTTGAACCAATAACTCCACCAATTTGCAATACATGCGGCCTTCCTGCAGAAAACCCCGTAGACCGCTGTGTATCATGTTACGGCAAGACTTTTTATTTTTCTGCAAACAGGGCCGCTTTTTTATACGACGAACTAATGCGCGACCTGCTTCACGAGCTTAAATTCAGGCAAAACAAACAAATTGCCCAAAGCCTTGGCAAGCTGTGGGCAATGCATATTGGAAGCATAACATCTGATGACAACACCTTTCTGGCTCCCCTCCCCCTGCACCCAAAGAAACAGCGCGAAAGAGGGTTTAATCAGGCGGAAGTGCTGGCCCAGCATCTGTCGGCGGGCTTAAACATTCCCATAGAGCATGCATTGCTTCGCACCGTGGACACCCCACCCCAGTCGGGACTACACCCACGCCAACGCATAGCGAATGTATCCGGCGTGTTTGCAATTGCAAAAAACATAAACCCGCAGGGCAAATGCTATATAATAATAGACGATATCTATACCACCGGGGCAAGCCTTAACGAATGTGCAAGGGTACTAAAAGAAGCCGGTGCCGCTAATATTTCATGCATGACACTTTCTGTTGTGGAGAAAAGTGATAGTAAAAACTAGGGTTATGTACCGCCGCAAGTGAGGTACGTGCATAAAATTTATAATGCTTCGTTAGGAGGTAGTGATGAAAGACATCCCAAATTACGATACATTTGTCAAAATCGAACCTATTGCAAAGGGAGAATCGGATGACAAAAAGTATCTTGTTGAAACCGCAAACAGGAACAAATTGCTTCTGCGAATCTCTGACATTAAGAACGCTGATATAAAAAAAGCTGAGTATGCGATGTTGGAACGTGTCGCTACACTTGGCATTCCTATTTCACAGCCTATAGATTTCGGCGTATGCAACGATGGTAAAAATGTTTATCAGTTATTGAGCTGGCTTGAAGGAACAGATTTGCAATCATTGTTGCCAAACATGACCGAAGCAGAGCAATATACCTACGGCTTGAAAGCAGGCGAGTTGCTACGTCTAATCCATACGATACCCGCCCCAAGCAATGCCGAACCTTTGGAAGCTTGGTTCATGGAATATGTACAAGAATCAATCGACTGTTACAACGAAAAGGATATAAAATTTGAAGGAGTAAACGTGCTTATAAAATATATTCATAACAATGCACACTTGATTAAAAGCAGACCTCAAACACTTATCCATAGTGATTTTATAGACTCAAATATTATTATATTGCCGGGTGGTAGCCTCGGCGTTATTGACTTCAATTATGAAATATTTGAAAAGGGTTATGGAGACCCATGGATAGATATAATTTTTACAAGGGAATGGGATAACGAAATAAGCCCGCGCTATTCCACGGGATTTGTAAGAGGTTACTTCGGAGGAGAACCGCCACAGGAATTTTTTAGTATGCTTGCATTTTATTCTGCTTTTGATGCGATAGCTGTATTTAATGAAACTTATGAAGAAGGAAAACCGGAGATAGGTTTAGTTGATGTTCAATGCGTTTTGCGCTGGTTCGATAATATGGATAACCCTGTACCAACCTGGTACTTAAAAGACTTTAATTACACAAAATAAGAGTATTGATAGCGTTATTTCCGCCCTTCACAGTTTACTGTACATAATCTTAATAATTACGCTGTGGGGCTTTTAGGTGCGCTATACTACGTTCTGCTTATTCGATACTTTCAATTATTTTGGTTGGCACGCAATATAATAGCCGTTAACCAATTCGCCGTCCTCGTCATGCACGCAATATATTTCTGCTGTGAACAAACTGAAATTATGATTGTATTCGGTCGTTTTATTGACGGTGTCCTTAACAAGACCAAAATCAATATCGCCGTGCGTATCTCCGGGATTTGCTTTCAGCCACGCTTTGGCAACATACATTTCAGATATGTCAATATAGTTCATATCTTCCGGAACGGGGGTATCCGGCTTAAAGAATCTGCCCACGGTATAACCGAATAATTCAGTCGGTCCGTAAAATAAATTGTCCACCTTTGGATTGTCCTCATGGTAGCCGTATGCTTCCCAATGAAGCAACCCAATATTATGGGTTTCATCGGTAGTATACTCGTGCAATTTGTCTAATTCTTCAAAAACCCAGTTTTGCTTTAACATATAATCGCAAAGCTCGTCTTTGCCTCTGGCATTACTTGCGTAAACGGATTTACCTATGAAACGGAACGGCCCGAATTTTACGACTTCCAACCTTTTTAATTTTGACATTTTCTATCCTCCTTATAATATAATTTTTACGTTGTAAGCAACAAGCCTTTTCTTGCTTGTTTTTCTAATTGAATTAACCGTTTTATGGCGGTCATTTCGGCTTCGTTGGAATTGACAAACCAAAAACATCTAAAAGTACCGTTGCCGCATTTATAGTCAAACACTTTACCGCAAATCGTTACGGGTATCGCACATTTCGCTTTTTTGCACGCCCCACCCATAGACGCCAAGTGCTTAATATTTGGCGCATTTGTAGGACGGTCCATATTAGAAGCGCAGACACAAAAAATCACATTATCCCAAACAAAATTTTGTAAATTTTCCGATAAAATTATATCTTCGTATTTTTCAATATTTGCGAGATACAAAGAACAAGTCCATTGATTTTTGATTGGAATACCAAAATTTGTCGTTACAAGTGCTATCTTGCAAAGCACTTTACCCTTATAATTAACATTCCAGGTGTTGTGAACCCCTCCCCACCCGGGCGACATCTTGTTTTCACGGAGCCACACTACAAATTCAAGTGCATTTTGTTGATTATCTTTGTCAACAATTAAAGGAATGACCTCCTCAATTTTCGGTCTTAATTTTCTTTGTACATGCAAATGGGTAAGGTCGTTTTGTTCTGGCATTTATTTTCTTCCTTTCGTACATAATATACAAGTCTGAGTGAAAACACACTAAAGCCTCAAAAGATTTGATATAATAATAACATAAAAAGCAAGGAGGAAGGCTATGTTACGATGTAAAGGTCAGTACTTCAACTTAAATCGAATTGAATTTGTTATCACCCGTGCTTGCAGCGGGCGATGCAAACATTGCGCTCTTGGGGAGCTTACAAGTAAGGGCAGAGGCATAAACGCAGATGCGGCTGTTACTGCCATAAAAAGGCTAACAGAAAGGTTTGCCATTGACTCTATAATGACTTTCGGCGGCGAACCATTGTTATTTGCGGACGCAGTATGCAAAATTCATGCCGCCGCCCGGGATTGTGGCATTGCGAAAAGACAGCTTATCACAAATGGGTTCTTCTCTAAAAATGAGCAGAAAATTGACGACGTAGCAAAAACACTTTGCGATTCAGGTATAAATAATATCATGTTGTCTGTTGATGCGTTCCATCAGGAAACAATTCCACTTGAACCAGTTTTGCAGTTTGCAGATGCACTTATAAAATATGAGTTTCCAGCTTTGCGCACACATCCTGCTTGGGTCGTAAATAAAAAGGACGTTAACATATATAATACAGAAACAAAGCGGTTGTTAAAAATTTTCGCAGATAAGGGCATAGAGGCTAATTACGGAAATGATATTTCTCCTTCGGGTAATGCATTAAAGTATCTTGCGGAATATCTCCCGCCAATTGCAGAGGCAGATTTATCCGCACCATGCGGGTCTGCGCCATATACATCCCGCATTGACGAAATAGATCGCATAAGCATAAACCCCGACGGTACTGTGCAAGCATGTTTTGAGATGGGCAATATTTACCGGGATGATATTTTAAACATAGTAGACAGCTACGACCCATATAAAAACCCCGCCCTTTGCGCTTTGCTGGACGGGGGCGTAACCGAGCTCTTATGCTATGCAGAAACCCAAGGCGTTATAGTTGATATTGCCGATTGTCCTTCGGCTTGCAAAGTCTGCCGCAAGGTTATGGCGGCCTTATCTACTCCAAAATAAATTACATAAGGGATGTAACCTCCAATGATTTTATCGAAAAAGTTTCGCCTTTTGGAACGCCTACCTTTATCGAATCGAAGCCGCAATCCGCATTGAAGTATGGATAATTTACACCATAATGGATGACACTGCCGTTAATGATGATGGACATAAAATCCTTTTCAAGAATCCATGTGACATCGGTAAATTTGTTGGAAGATAAACCGTGTTTGTGCTGAATCCAATAATTGTGGTTTGTTGAAATATCTTTGAACAATATGGTTTCGTCATCCCAGAAAACCAATTCTCCTTGATGGAAGCGGATAAACAATTTTTTCACATCCAACATCACTTGCATATCCACTTTTACGGGAACCGAAAAATTCATGTTTGTGGATATCACAGTATCAAATTTTTCATTTGTTGCCGTATACCCGTTTCCATTTTCCGTACTCGAAATATTCCCGTAAACAGATACATCATCATCGAAGTTAATGGTAATTCGGTTATTGACGGACAACGCTTCCAATATTTCATCGGCAGGTTTTATTTCTTCAACCATTTTATATTTTTCCGCCGCCCCTTGCTTGACCCGTATGGGCATCAGTAAATCCCAAATTTCAAATCCCCTGCGGTCAATCAGTGCGGATATTTCGCCAGTCAAGCCTGCGCCGTACACCCAATCCCGTTCCCCGCCGGCTTGGGTGTCGTCAAGTTCGTAATAATCGCTTTCATCAAGCCATTTTTGAATATCGTCCCAATGATCGAAACCCGCCACGGCGATAAACCACCCGCCCAAAATATAATCCTCAAAGGGGCTGTCGTTAACCGTATCATCGAGGATTCGATGGGTTAAAATGCTGCCGCTGCAATTTCGGTTATGGCCTTCGAAGCCTTCGTAGGAATAACGGCTATACTGCGTGGCATGGTTGCCGCTTCTCTTCGTAATCCGCTCTAGTTCGGCCCAATATTCCTTTTCGCCGTTGTCGCCGTTCGTTTCAAAGTTATCGGCCTTTGTACGGTGGGTGCCTTTATAGCATGATGATAAAACCCGCATGGGTCTCATGTTAAAGTATCGCAACACCACACGGTTGTCGGCACGCTTCGCGCTAATCATTTCCAAGCTGTCAAGGGCGTTTATGTGATAGGACATCCTTTCCGGTTTATTTTCGCCCGTAATATCCAACAATGCGGGAAGGGCGTTTACGTTCGTAATACCGTTTTTTATCAATTTATCTTTAAACTCATTGATGATTGACCGAAGTTCAGTCAGCGTCGCAATATCTTCATCGATTGCTTCTATTTTTTTTGTGAATACGTCTATGATGTCGGTAACTTCTGCGCTTTGATATATTCTCAATATATCTTTAATAGATATTTCCATTTTACGCAGTATACGTATTTGGCTTATCCGCTTTACGTTCGCACCATCATAAAACCGTTGCTGTTTATCTGGAGAACGAACGCTTGATAGTAAACCTATATCCTCGTAATACCGGAGCGTCCTTGTCGATATGTTTAAATCCTTTGACAAGTCGCTGATGTTTATAAGATCATTCATTTTAGATCTCCTTCGATATAAATTTTCCCGGGTTTAATTCAGTATAATCGCTTACCTAACGTAAACGTCAACACCTTTTCTAAAATTATTTTATCCCTTACCTCAAGTAAAAGGAATTGCTATAACCAACAACCCCATAAACATATCAATTGTTTACATTATTTTGTCCTGTAAATTTCGCAAAATTTATCAACCATTTAGCAATAAACTAATGTATAGTAAGTCTATGGATTACAAAGACCGCATTGAATACGCCCTCGAACATATAGAGGCCAATCTTAAAACAGAATTAACCCTTGCCTGTTTAGCAAAAGCGGCAGGCTATTCGGAATACCATTTTTTGCGTATATTCAAACAAGTTACCGGGCTTACCCCTGCAGATTATATCCGTAAAAGACGGATTTCAGAGATAGTTCGCGAAACAGATGGTACAAACCGGGCAATTTCAGATATAGCTTTCGAATATGGGTTTAATTCCAAAGAGAACTTTACCCGGGCCTTTAAGTCTGAACATAATATTTTGCCTACAGAGTACAAACTTTTCAAGAATAGTTTAAAATTATTTAATAAACTTCAGCTCATCGTATCGCCCTTTGAAATCATTCCTGAAATTGTAACGATAGACGGCTTTTGCCTAACGGTTTGTATAAACAACGAGGACTATATCCCAAAGTTTTGGAACTTGTATAACTGTAAAAAAATGTCTTTGAAATTATCCGGGGGCAAAACCGTCCCGGATTACGGCGTTAGTTATTGGAACAGCGAGAAAAAACAATTGGATTATTTTATTGGCATACGGACAAGTGACGCAACGGGAGATACAGCGGGCACAATTCAACTTGAGATACCTGGCGGGTTATATGCCGTATTTACAACGCCGCCCGCAACCCATTTCGATTTTATAAATACCGTCCATCGGACATGGGCATTTATAAATAACATCTGGATTCTAAATGGCAAATACCGCCACAGCTTAAACCGCATGTACGAATTCGAAACTTACCTGGAAACCAGCCGGACATTTAGCGAAAAAATATTCATACCAATAACAGAAAAGGAATGATTTTATGAAAAAGCTCAACGTTACCTGGGATGGCATCCACGATAGTACAGGCTATCTATTTTCATTTGCTAAAGCCCTTTCCTGCGCCGCTAAAAACAGTCCATGGGCACACATGGCGGAAGATGTTATTGCCACAAGCGGTTTTGCTTTCCGTATGTGGGTATCACAAGACCTTTGCCCGTCTGCAACAAGTATCTGGAGCTTTGACGACCAAAAGCCCTGGGTAGAAAACAGCGGACTGGCCTGCGATTATGCGGGCCGTTGTTGGGGGCAAGACGACATAGAGGAGCAAAAACAGTTGGAAGCAATCGCAATCATTAAAAACTCCATCGACAAGGGCATCCCTGCTGTGTGCTGGGACATTGGCGTGCCCGAATGGGGCTTGATAATAGGCTATAGCGACGAGGCCAAAACATTCACAACTCTTGCAATCACCGGTGAGGGAGAAATGCCCTACGACAGTTTGGGCAAACGGGAAATACCAATTTTATCTGTGCTTACCATAACGGGCAAAAGAGAAAAGCCCCAGGGTGATATCTTAAAAGATACAATGAAGATGGCGGTTTCTCATTTAAAAGGCGATGAATGGTGCGAAAATGCAAAAGGCCTGGAAGCATATCCTGCCCTTATAAAGTACTTGGAGGGAGATTTTAACCCCGATATATCCTGGAATATGGAATACTTCATTGGTACTTACGCCGCACTAAAACACTATGCATGGAAGTATTTTGACAGGTACGGGCATAAACAGCTTGCAAAAATTTATAAAGAAGTTTGTGATGCTTGGCAAAATGCATTTCGTATAAAATCTGACCAGGACATAAGCCAAGCAGATGTGCGCAAGAAAATGGTATCATTACTAAACTCCGCTTATGAAAACGAAAAGCAAGCTGTTGAAATAATGAGCGCATATGCGTGACAAAATTATAGACTTTTTGCTATGTAATGCAGACCCTTCAATTGTGCTGCGGGTAAAGCGTGAGGTATTAAATAACATATCCAAAAAAGAAGAAGATGATCTTCTTGTAAAAATATCCTCTCAAAAAAATGTGCAAACAATTATACAGGCACAAAAGCCCGATGGCTGGATTGGGAACGCTTTTCATGGTTCTGCTCCATCAGTAGGAGCGGGAATGTTAGATAATATGGAAGTTGGCTTGCGCTATCTTGCTGAAAAAGGACTCCCGCCAGAAAACGAAAGTATTTCAAGGGCTGTAAACGCATTTTTTTTGGACGAGCCTTTTCATAGCGAATGCAGAATGAAAGCGCCAGCAGACGATTATACCGTCACGGCACTTGGGCTGTTTAATGCGCGTAGCTCGATTCTTATAAGGGCGGGTTATGAGTATTTATTACCCGAAAACGATTTCATTGACTTGAAGCATGACATAGAACATTCATTCAAAACATTTGCCAATGTGTTAAATTATACAAATTTGGACGATGTGATTGATACGAGCAAAAGAAAACTCTGTTTCAAAAAAGGAATCCTGTGGCCATGTAGCTACGACCTTCGTATGCTTGCTCACAGTAAAAGTTGGCGAAATAATAAAAGCATTTCTTTATTGGCTGATGCACTTAACAGGCTGTTTTCATATGAACACGAGTTTGAAAAAAATATTTATACCAACATAAAAGGATTTTACAAATCGCCGTGTTTAGCTTTCATTCACAATCAAATGTATTGCCTTGGGCTAATGGACGAAAGCTATATAAATTTTGATTTAATGGAATTGTTCGCACGTTGCGGAATTATTAAACAAGTTGGTTTCTTGAAAAACAAGTATGATTATATGCTCTCATTGGTAAGTGACAATTTAACGATTGACTATAAAGTTAAGCCACAGGAGCGCAATTGGGGCCCCTATGGTGGTTTTGCTCTCGAAGAAGATTGGAAATCGAAAATTCGCAAGCAATGTGATTTATTGTTCAGAATCATGCTTATTATTCACTTTGCCGAATGTAATAACATCATTTGTCAAGGGCGTAAATAGCGCAACACCCTCAATGCAAGTATTTTTTTGAACATGAAGCTATCGTATGCTATACTGTGCATAGGAATTATTTTGTTTGCGGTTCAGAGGTTTCTGATTATAATAGCAGTATTTATATAATGGACGAGGAGGATTAACTTGAAAGTTGTTATAATCAATGATAATAAAAAAGATTTTCTTGACCTTTTACTTTTAGCTGACGCACAAGACATGATTGACGAGTATTTAGACAGAGGTATTCTATTTGCTTTGTATGACGATGACTTGAAAAGCATCTGTATCGTCACGGACGAGGGAAGCGGTCATTACGAAATACAAAATTTAGCCACCTATGAACGGTTTCAGAGAAAGGGATACGGCAGCTATTTAGTAAACCATGTATGTGAATATTATAAAGACAAGGGTTCAACCATGTGCGTCGGAACAGGCGACGGCCCACTTGCCATTCCTTTTTATGAGCGTTGCGGCTTCGTTTTTTCACATCGTATTGAAAACTATATGCTTGAGCATTACAATGAACCTATTTTTGAAGATGGAGTCCAATTAAAAGATAAAGTTTATTTGAAAAGAAACTTATGA
>Ga0123355_10001243_pt1 | contig 35541 bp, 29 predicted proteins | sample TergutEmb28metaG_3_FD_89872 | JGI IMG/M metagenome (GOLD analysis project Ga0123355, IMG submission 89872) | Embiratermes neotenicus P1 segment gut microbial communities from Petit-Saut dam, French Guiana - Emb289 P1 | ecosystem: Host-associated > Arthropoda: Insects > Digestive system > Gut ...
CAGGCATTGGAATTGCAAGCGAACATCAAAGCCGTGTGTTCGAGCGTTTTTATCGTGCTGATGCTTCCCGCTCTAAAAAAACAGGCGGCACAGGGTTGGGGCTTTCGATTGTCAAGCATATTGTAGAACATCATAATGGAAGTGTGATTTTAGAAAGCACAGAGGGTACTGGCACGAAAATCATTTGCTACATCGCTATTGATATAAGGAAATTTCGCGTAAAATACGTACATACAAGAAAAGCCAAAGGAGAATCCCAATGTATGACAAAAAAATAAAAATCCTACAGCGCCTTGAAGCAGGCGAAATTTCAGCAGAAGAAGCCCTGGCAATGATAAGCCAGCTTAGCGATACCGCCACACCGCCAACAGCCGGCCAGCATAGCAATCAACCCCAATTCGATTCCAGACAGATAGACCCCCGTAAAAACCATAGCCACGAAACCTATGATGAATATTCCCATAACGGGCCGGATTGGATAAACAATATTGTAGGCTGGGTAGGCGAGGTTGTAGGGGAGATAGCCGACAACTTTGGTGATGTAGAAGTGACGGCTAATCTTTCGGATATTTTTAGCGGCACTTATGGGCACTATAAGAAGACCGAGAGTTTCACGTCGCGGCCGGTATTACAGGGCCTAGCCCAGCTGGAGTTGCACGGCAAAAACGATAAAATCGAGGTTCATGCCTATGAGGGTGATTGCGTACAACTACGCATAGATTACGACGCACGGCACCCGGATGGTTATGTAGAGTTTCATGAAGAAAACGGCCATATATCCCTACGGTTTGACGATAAAGTCATGCGTTCGGTTAGGGTCATATGCCATGTGCCGCGTATGCATATAGGGCAGGTGTACGCCGCAACCAAGAACGGTCGTATTCAGGTTGGGGATATTACGGCGGGGGATATTAACCTTTCTACGAAAAACGACAAGATAATTTTAGAGGCCATTAGCTGCAAAAGCCTTTCGGCAGTCACAAAAAACGGCAATATCAAGGCAATAGCAGTCACCGGTGAGAATATTATATTACAAACCACAAATGCGAAAATTACGGCAGAAGATGTTCATGGGGCGCTGCTAAATCTTAAAACCACAAACGCCGGTATCAAGACCTCCGGCATAGACGCAGCGCATCTGGTTTTAAGTACCACCAACGCACGCTTAAAACTGGAAGATACTTTAGCGGATACCGGCATGTTTTGGGAAGGCGAGCGGGTTTTAGAAGCATATACCACTAACAGCGGCGTAAGGCTTGGCATACCAGAGGGCATAGGCTTTAGCATAGATGCCGCTACCACCGATAGCAAAGCCACATGTGATATACCCCTATACCGGTCTGAAAGTTCTACAAAAGCCCACCTGATTGGCGAAAGCGCGGATTACGCCACTGCCGGCCGCCGGCTAAAGATAAGACTGGGCACTACAAATGCTTCTGTAAAAATACAAGCTGTGTAATATAGCAATTCACCTTTAAATCGGCCTCGCCTGTCGCTGAAAACACGTAGAATCGTTCGTGATTTTCGGCTCGGGCGAGACCGTTTAAAGGGGGAATTGCTATAGTTTATGTAGGCGTTTCGGTTTGAAATTGGGCTGAAGCCCAATTTCAAACGAAATCGCTATAGGGCGTCAACGTACACTATGCGCCCTTCCGCAGCCTTGCCCATGCGGTCCATTATGGCAGTGCCCAGGCCGTCCTGGGTTAGGCCTTCGGCATAAATTATGTCTACGCCAATAGTGTCAAACCGGCGAAGGCTTGCATAAAGGCTTTGTGCTATAGCTTCCGGCGCGGTTTTAGGGCCAAGTGTGATTAATTGGAACAGAGGTTCATCTGCGCTGGGGCGTAGCAGCGCTTCTGTTTCTGTTGTTACCAGAACGCCAACCCGTTGGTTTTGCGCTTTGGACGATTGGCTCAGTATATATGAGGCAATATTGCTGGCAGTTCCTATTAGTAGTGTCATTGGCGCTTTTGGCGCATAGTGGCGATATTTCATACCGGGCGCGCGGGGGGGCTCGGTTTTTTTTATGCCTGGGCTTTGCCCTGTGCTATTTGTATGCATTTCCGGCCCATGGGTTTTTAGGCCTGTGACTTTGGCAATCATTTGAGCCGTAACCGCACCGGGGCGCAATATAACCGGCTCCGGGCCTGTTATGTCAACTACTGTGGACTCCAAGCCTCCCGGTACGGCGCCGCCGTCCAGTACATAATCAATTTCACCTTTGTTAAAATCAGCCGCTACATGTTCGGCAAGGGTAGGGCTGGGGGTGCCGGCCAAATTAGCGCTGGGTGCGGCAATAACGCAACCAGACTGCTTAATTAAGTCCAGCGCCAGGGGGTGAGAGGGCATTCTTATACCAACAGTATCCGCCTCGCCCTTTGGGTGGCCACCTACCCAACTAGGGAGCCCGGGCTTCTTTTTCGCCACAAGGGTAAGAGGCCCCGGCCAAAAAGCCGCGATTAAAGCGCGGGCGTAGGCAGGCGGGGCCTGGGTTAGTTCAAAGAAAGTATCGGTGTGGGCTACGTGCAGTATTAGCGGGTTGTCTCCGGGGCGGCCCTTTGCGGCGTATATCCCGGCTACGGCGGTGGGGTTAAACCCGTCGGCACCCAGGCCGTAAACAGTCTCGGTGGGGAAGGCGGCAATACCCCCTGCTGCTATAATTGCCGCCGCTTCCCGTACAGCCTCTGCCCCACCGGCCATTTTAACCCCTGCGTCGCCGGCCTCTATGCCGCCCCGCAGCATTTCTTGTACTTCTTGCCGCTTCCGCAAGTGCAGGCTTCGTTGCGGCCTGTTTTGGCCTCGTTGCGGACTATGGTGTGGGAGCGCTTTTGCTCTGTATACAGTTCTTTTTGCCGTTCTTGGGGGAATATCTCGTTCCATTCCGGCAGGCTGTATAAATCGTCGGCTTTATACTCCACCATTTGCTTGAATAGCCGCTCGTATTCGATATCGAAGGCTATTGCGGTGTCTTCTTCAATTTCTTCCAGGGCCGGCACCCCGTCTACGGCTTCGTGTATGCCGTCTAGGAAGGCAAACATGTAGGTGGGCGTTAGGCGTAAGCTTTCGGCCAGTTCTGTTACTGTACCTTCCAGGCGGGTGGTTTTATTGCGCAAAATGTTGGCGTATATTGCCTTTTCTTTGGCCAGATACTCGTCCCAAACATGTTTTACCGGTTCGCCTCTTGTGTCTAGGGCTATGCGTTTCCATGCGTCTTGTAATCCCATTTTTTCACATCCTTTGTTTGTTAGGGTTATTGCGGCATTTTACTCTATTTTCCTGCTGTTTGTATAGTGTTTTGCATTGAGCCGCTGCCATCAATAATAATTATTGGCTACAAATCGTTAAATTCGTAGTAGAGTATCCCCTCGTGGAATAATGGTAATGAAGTAAGCACGCTGCCATCTTTGTCCACTATCAATGCTCCGCCAAAGGAAGTATCGTTTATATCAGCAGTACCAATATAGTTTGTCATGGCAACAGTTGCACATGTTCGTTGAGCCTGTTTTATATACTCGTGCACTTCTACTTCATCCCATTCCTTTTGTATGTCTTTTACACTTGAAGGAAAACACCTTGCAAATGGGAACAACACAAATTCCGGTTGAATCGGGTCAAGCAATGATAAAACATTATCATCAAAAAGGTCGCCACAAATTAATACGGCTGTTTTGCCAAATGGGGTTATTGCGGACTTCATCTCAAAACCTTCTGAATATTGATTTGAGGGAAGATTTTTTGCACGCCACTGTGGGTTAATACGCCTGTAATGTATGGATATTTCACCCATAGGGTTAATTAAAACAGCACTATCGTATATACTGCCTTTTTCCTTTTCCAAAAATCCGAAGCATAACCAAATACCATTTATCTTAGCTTTTTCGCAAAAATTGGTTATGATTTTATCGCTTATTGAAATTGCAATACTTATATCATGCTCGTAAACGTCATTGTTGATTAATCCTGTTATTGTTGCTTCGGGCAATAAAATAAACTTTGCACCACCCGTACACGCATCTGAAATTAACTCATTTATTTTGGTTATGTTCGTGTTAATATCTTTAAGTATGCGTGGTACTATTAATGCAATTTTCATTATGTCCTCCAATTCTAAAAGAGCCGCTAATGTTATTTTACATCCTTGTTGCCCAATATGACAGCATAGTAACACAAACTATCCAAACCCAATTGTAATTAACTGAAACTAACAGCTATTTCGCTTTTTAGTTAATATATCAGAAGCCCATAAATAGTGAGGTTATGCCTTGTTGCTAAGGCAAGGGATGGTGTTTTTAAGAAGTCCTAAGGCCGATAGCGGTACCCAACAAAATGGGACTTGTTTGAAAACTCTGCCGCCGACGAATTGCCGACCGACATCTATGAAAAATTGTAAAAACGTTTCCGCAAGACAATCAAACAAGGTAGATTTAGTTTTCGATAGAAATATCAATAATGCACGGTGTGCCATTCTCAGACAAGTCAGCGATTTTCCATTCACCTTTAGTGGGTTTTGTGGCAATCCTCAACTTGTATTGTCCTGTTGCTACAGTGGTATGTATAGAGCAGTTCAAAGGTCTTTTTGTACTTCTCGTCCACCAGGAACCTTCGCTGAGTTTTTTATTTTTATTAATAATGGATAAAATTTTGTCATCATTATCCATCAAAAGTACGCCAATTTCACCTCCGCGGAATCTATGCTCTGGGTTCACATTAACCATTTTATCTATATAAACTTCAAATTGTTCTCCGCGAGCTACAGTAGCTTTTTCAGTAGCCAGACCATGTAAAGCCATTTCATAACCTGCGTCTGGTTTTATATTTATAATGATGATATCTTCAACATCTTCTTCACTAATTTTAACTTCCCCGCTGTTGTAAAGAGGAAGCCAGTCAATGTCAAGGAAATAATACCCATCACGATTGCCATTCCATCCCCAGTTGAAATGGTACTTACCGTTGCTATTGTACCCGTCTATTATATAATAATGTCCTGTACGCAAATAAAATACGGGCATACCAGCATCCAGCTGTTCTTTAATTATCCGATTCCAAGCAATATCGTCGAAATATCTCCGTCGCTTGCTTTGTATGCTTCTATCATATCCAAAATGAGTAGTCATTGCATTGATAATCTCAGGTATGCTTGTACCAGTGTCGGTACCTATACTTCCATCATTAATCTTAAAACTTACTGCTACATGGTACATCAAGGTCGTTACGGCGTCTATTTGTTGCTGAGTCTCACGAGAGTTATATGTATTAAGCATATTATCCCAATCATAGTTAATCTCAAAATCAAGAGATGATACCTCAGTCCCAAGACCTGTAGTGTAAGATTTGCTCTGTCCGGCACCATTTTTCGGATGTTTGTAATAGTTCATAATCTGAGCAATTGCAGTTGTTCCACAGCCTGTGCGATTTCGAATGTCCTTTACCATCTTGCTTTTATAGGGTTCGTGTTGACCCCATTGTGTTTGTATTAACGGCTCAACAGAATCTGAATGCGATTGAATTTTACTAAAATCGAACATTGCTATATACCTCGCAATCTTTTGCCGCCCAACTTGACGGCGTAATAATGAAAAACAATCGAAATTACTTTAAGATAAAAGACCACACCAATTCAAGTTTTCCATCTAAAACCCATTGCTGGATATTCATTTTGGACTGTGTTTCTAGCCGCATTTTGAGTAACTGCTGTTCATCATATAAATTCCACTAAATCATATAACTGTTTCGAAAACGATAAGGAATAATTTTCGCTAATTCAGCGTTGAAGCGTTCACAGAATCAGCGGAAATTATTCCGGAATGTTATCTAAACTGCTCTAATGCCCATATTCTTGCTTGCTGAATGAGTTTTGTATAAAGGTACACATCCCTGTCTGTAAATATACCTCTTACTATTTCATCAATCGGAAACCATTCGACCCCACTATTTTCATCTGGATTTATGCAAACAGAATCACTCTCGTTAGCCGTAAACAAATATGCTATTGAAAGATGCAGGTGGCTATTAATGTATTTATCAGATTTAAAGTGGCCTGTAACGGTTAAGATATCAACGGATGCAATTTCTCTTGAAATGGGCGTAACGCTAACGCTTGTTTCCTCTACCGCTTCCCGTGTTGCAACATCCAGTAGATTTGAATCACCATCAGCATGTCCACCTGTCCATGCCCAAACATCTCTTATGTTATGATGAATGAATAAAGCCTTGTCCAGCGATTTGTTCAAGATGAAGCCTGAACTGGTAATATGGGCTATTTCATTATCCCTGAGCAGAATGTTTTGAGGGAATTGTTGAATGCAATCCAAAATCACATTCTTATCTTGCAATTCCTGTTCATTTTTTGGAACATATCTTTTAATTTCATCAACATAACTCATTGTGCGACACCCCAGTCAATTTCGGATTTTTTTGCCGCCTGATTTGCTGGCAGAAAAAGAAAATTAAAGCCCTTCCTCAATACCAACATCACCCTTCCGCGGCAGCCAAACCGCCACCATAACATTCCCAAGCGCCAGCACCGCCGCTATAAAAAATACATATTGCGGCCCCCAAGCTTCCCATACAAGCCCCCCAAGAAAGGCGCATATTATAGAAATCGCATGGTCGATACTCATCCCGGTTGAAAGGGTAGGGGAGATTTCGGACCTATCCCGCACTATCGAACGCAGGTACAGTACCCGTATCATCCCAAGCTGCATAGTCATCCTGTCCAAAATAAACAATACATAAACGGCAATAATCGGGATACCTATAGCCCCAATACTTCCGGACATTAACCCCGCGCTAAAAACACCAAACAATACATATATCCCTATAAACGAAAACCCCTCAGCAAACATCATGCTTCTAACACCAAAGCGGTCTGCAAGCCGCCCGGCCATGGGTATAAAAAATATCCCAAGAAACATACCAATCATAGACAAAAACGCCATAGTGTCTGCCTGGCGCAGTAAAATTGAAATTAGCACCCAAGGCCCAAAAACTCCGGCAATCTGCTTGTGGGCACCGTGAAGGGACGCAAGCAGGTAGTAGAATTTATATTCCTTGCGAAACAAAAAACGCCCCTTGCCGGTACTAATAGGCGGGTCGCCAATCATTTTTCGGATTTTAAGAAGAATAAGCACAACACCGGCAATAAACAGAGTTGCTATAAGAAAATTACGAAGAATATAATGAGAAAAGTCGAAAAACCCCGTACGGAAGCCAAAGAAAACCGCCAGCGCCGCAAAAAAACCGGCCCCGGTGCGCACACCGTTTAAAAGGCCAAACTTGCGGCCGGTATTTTCATCCCCAATAATATTAAGGCCGATACCGTCTTTAAGGGGCATGTACAAGTGCATCCCCATGGAGTTGATAAACAAAAACCCCAGCATTATCGCAAAAGGCGGCGTAAATATCCCAAGTAAAAGAAGCCCCGTAATAGATAATAACTGCGCCACAATAGCCAGGCGTATCTCGCCAAGAAACGACATTACCGATACAACAATTACCGCAATCAGCCCCGGCAATTCGCGGGGAAACTCTATAAAGCCCCGCTGCGCGGCAGTGACATTGTACACTTCTAAGTAAAAATTGCTGTAAGTGGCTTCGGATAGGCCTGCCGCAAGGGATGTAAGTACTGTGGCTATCAGAAGATAAAAAAATGCCCGCTGCCTGGTTTGCTTGTTTAAGTCCATGTTCGTCTCCCTTTAAACACACGAAAAACACGAAAATTGACTTGCTTGTTATGCCGCAGGCCGTCGTTCGTGTTTTTCGTGGTTTGAAACTATGTTTTTTGCTCTATGCTTCAACAATACCTGACATCATTGTAACTTCGACGCCGCTTTCTCTCCATTTTTGTGCGATTTTGTTAAGGCCCAAGGAGTCGCTGGACATATGGCCGGCTACAATTACGTTGCCTATTTTCTGTTCTTTTACGGCTTTTACGTCCTTTTCGGGGATGTGCATCAGTATAAGGGTACCTACGCCTGCCTCGAAATAGGCCTTAGTTACCTCGGCACCGGGGCCGGTTAGGCCGGACATTAGCACGTAAATTTTGCCGGCGTAACTTTCTTTGCCGCCTACGCGGATTACCGGCTTCCTTGCGGAATTTTTGTATTCGCAAATTTCTTCCAGGGCCTCTACAACATCTTGTACCTTTGTGTCGGGCTTGTTTGCGAATTTTGCATCCAGATGTTTTTGTACGATTTCTTCGCTAATAATATCTGCCGGGGTGTGGAGGCTCATGTACGGCATGTTAAGCAGCTTTGCGGCGCTTTCGCTGCGCCTGGAGTTGGATACATGCTGGCCGTAGCTAAGCTCGTCTTTACGCTCTCCCAGCAGTTTTTGCGAATGGTTGCGGGGCAGGCCCAAAGCTTCAAGCTTAAGAATATGCCTGTCCATTACCTTTAGCATGTCCACGTCGGTGTTTCTTGGATGGTGGGTTACAACACAGTCGTAGCCTAACTCTTTTGCCAGCAGAAGTTCGGCTGTGTCCATGTCTACGCCCATTAATACACGCTTGATGTTTTCGCCTTCCATTGAAATACCGCAGTCTTGAGGCATTTCTGTAAGCCCGGCTAGGGCCAGTGCACTGTCCATTAACTGTTTTGTGTTCATGTTCATCCTCCCAAAACAAATTTTTTATATTATATCATATAGGCGTTTCGATTTGAAATGGGCTGATGCAAGCCGGATGTCGTTGGCTATGCAGCTGCCAAATGTGAATCATACCGATTCCAATTTAAATCCTATCTGCCTATCGCGGCTAAGCGCGGCTAAGCGCTTGCTCCGCGTTTCCCGCAGCCGCTCTGTCAGATAGGTTTAAATTTGGAATCGGTATCATGTGCCGGCTGCAACTGTAAATTGATTGAAGGCGTGCAGGTAGTACAGTATAATGCCTATACAGCAAACAGGCATTATTCTGTCAATTCTTTGTTGTAGAGTCTTCGGTTTTAGGCGAATAAGTGATTCTGCTGGAGGTAGCATATGATTGCACGTATATATTTAGAAAAAGAGGAATACATGGCTTTTGACACAGGGCAAAATTTTTTTAAGTTTCTTGTGCCAAAGCGTTTGACCACAATAACTGAAATAAAAACCTTTGAAGATGGCTATTTAGTAGTAGGAACCAACTATGGCGAGGAGTACATTGACCTTAGAGCTGTTACAGATGAAATTAATCTGAATATAGATTTTGAAAATATTAGCCTTACATTGGAGATGATATAGCATGGTAGACACGCATCAAATTATGATGAATGCCCACACTATTGTCGAAGGAATTGCATTTGAAATAGTGGGCGATACAGGCACACGCAAGGTGTTGGCAAGTGATTTGCACAACCCAAGTTACAAGGCTTCTTTTGTCGTGCGTGGGCAGGAGTTGGTTTTGTCTGTATCTTCTTTCCGTGAAAAGTCACGAGAGCAGGCGCTTAATAATGCCATCCGCATTAATAGCCGTATGCTTTTGGATGAGGTGTATAATGCCTAAATACTTTGCATATAAAGTGGCTGGCTACTTTCTTTACTTTACGGCCCACTGCATTATAGAACCCATTCATGCTCATGCAAGCGACTCAAAATTGTCCGAGGGTGGTTCTGCGAAAATATGGGTAAAAGAGAACGGTGATACGATTATAGCTAACCACGGTGCGATTTCCCATCGCAATATGTCTGTAATCCGCCAGTTTATCAAAGATAATATTAATTCAATTAAAAGCACATGGGCTGATTTTTCTGGGTATGTAGAGTATAAAGATAAATAATATTACCTTCCAAGAGCCGCTAAGCTGCTGCCATGCAGCCACACCAAAAAAGGAACTGTCGCGTTAAGCAAAAATGCTTAATGAGACAGTTCCTTCATGTACATTTTAATCTGCATACGCCCTTGGCGTATAGTTTAAACCATGCTTATTCGAAGAATGATACCACGCCGGTGTTAAAGTCGCAGTATGAGCCAAGTATCATTGTGCCTTGGGCTTTGATGGTTTCGTTGGCTTTGATGATATCTACAACTGCTTTGGTGTTAGCTTCTGTAGCGGTTTCGTAGTTGCTGCAACCTGCTACGCCGGGCTTAATATTGTCTATTACGCACTGAAGTTGTGCAGGAAGGCCGGTTGCCTTATCGAATGCAGTGTTTACGGCGCCGCAATTAGTATGGCCAACTACAACAATAAGCGGTGCGCCAAGGACGGCGGTTGCGAACTCCATTGAGCCCAGTTCTACGGTTGTTGCATAGTTACCGGCGTTTCTAAGAACGAACAGGTCACCGATTTTGGTGTCGAAGAAGATTTCAGGCGCACACCTGGAATCTGCGCAAGCCAGGATAATTGCATAAGGCTTTTGGGTATTAATTGTTTCTACCCTGTCCTTATTGTCATCCTTGGGAGAGGGCTTGCCCTCTACAAATCTTTTGTTACCGTCTTTCAGGGCTTGCAGGGCCAGTTTAGCATCGGTGACTGGCGTGACTTGTGAATTGCGCATGTGTCTCGTCATCCTTTCTCTCTGTGTAAGTATGATTTCTTGCACTATATTAATAGCATGGTACGAGTAGTTTTGTCAAGGACAGGCTGTGGTTTTTTTGGATAGTTTATTGGGTTTTAGGCCGTTACGTGCGTTTTTTTTATGGCATTTGCCATATTCATATAGCGATTATGGCCTTATGCTGCAATAGGGTTTATATAGGACAACTAAACCCCACACAAATTGCTAACCCCTAATTATGCCCTTTGCCTTTTCCGCAACCATTTGTGCCTTCACGCTTAACTCTGCCGCTTTAAAGGCATGTTCCTGGGTCATTGCATTTTCTGTACGGTTAAGGCAGTCCAGAATCAGCTGCCCAAAGTACGGGAAGCCTACCTTGCCGCTAACATTGATATACTGCTCACCCTTTTGGTTGGCCAACAGCACATGCCCGCCGCCCTGGGCTTTTGCCAGGTCAACATATTTACGCAGTTCAATGTAGCCTTCTGTGCCCAATATAAAAGTACGCCCGTCGCCCCATGTGCTAAGGCCGTCTGGTGTAAACCAGTCACAGCGGAAATATCCCGTTGTGCCATTGTTGCCCTTTAGGGTACAGTCGCCAAAATCGTCAAGTCCCGGGTGGCTTTGGTGGTTGAAATTTTCTACTTGGGCGGCCATTATCTCCGCATCTTTTGAGCCTGTGTAGTACAGGAACTGCTCTATCTGATGGCTGCCGATATCACAAAGTATGCCGCCATACTGCTCGCGTTTGAAAAACCAATCCGGCCTGGAGTTGATGCTTGCCCTATGGGGGCCCATGCCAATGGTTTGTACAACCTTGCCAATGGCGCCTTCCTCAATAAGCTGGCCCGCAAAAACCGCAGATTCTACATGCAGGCGCTCGGAATAATATACGGCGTATTTTTTCCCTGTTGCTGCGGTTACTCTTTTAGCGTCTTCCAGTTGCTGCAAAGTAGTTAGGGGGGCCTTGTCCACAAAATAATCCTTGCCGGCCTCCATTACCCTAAGCCCTAGGGGGCAGCGGTCAGAGGCTATTGCGGCACTTGCAACCAGCGCAACTTCCTTATCTTCCAGCACTTCCGCTTCCGACCTTGCGGCTTTTGCTTCCGGGTACATGCCCAGGTATCTTTCAAGCTTTACCGGGTCCGGGTCATAAATCCATTTCAAAGTTGCACCGGCTTCGATTAAGCCGTTGCACTGCCCGCCTATGTGGCCGTGGTCCAGGCCAATGGCGGCAATTACAAACTCGCCGGGCTTTACAACCGGGTTGGGTTTGCCCTGTGGGGCGTAATTCATTCCGCTTGCTGACATTATTCTTCCTCCTAAAACTTCCCAGTCATAATAGTTTCGTCTGTCCCCATGTTTTCTAATGACTTTGCTTTTTTATAGAAGCGCGTGGCGTTTTTTAGTATGCCCTCGAAGGTGTAGTACTCATCGTCTTTGGACAGGGGCAAAGTCACGGTTTGCTTGGTACAGCCGGCTTTGTAAATCGCGGTGATTAACTCAACCGTCATTCTGCCGTCTATGCCTGTGATTAACGGCTGGGTTCCCTTTTCTATTGCTGTTAGAACATCGTCGATTTCACCGGCAAAGCCTTCGTGTTTACGGTCGGGGATGGCGTTGTATTTATCTGTGATTTTCTTTTCCAGCGCCGTGTTAGGCTCACCAAAGCCGTTGGGCTTAGATACCTCTGCCGCAACGCTAAAGGGTGCGGCTATTTTTGCGTCCTCGCATTGAAGTACGATACTTTGGGTTCCGCCATGGTGCACAACGGAAGCGGTTACGTTTGCAAGTGCGCCGTCGGCATATTTCAATATAGCAAAAGATAAATCCTCAACCTCGGAATTATCGTGCATTACATTTGAAAGAACGGCTGTAACTTCAACAGGCAGTTCTTTTTGTATCCAGTTAATCATGTCAATTTGATGCACGGCGTGGTTTAAGGTTGGGCCACCGCCTTCTTTTTCCCATGTGCCGCGCCACCATAAGTCGTAATAGCAGTGCCCACGCCACCACAGTGATTCCACATGTGCACAGCGTACCTTGCCGGCTATGCCGGAGTCCGCCATTTCCTTTAATTTGCTGATTATGTTAAGGAAACGGTTTTGCGCGCCGCATGACAGGATTACATTGTTTTTCTTTTGGGCTTCCAGCATTTCGTCGCATTCGGCAAGGCAGGTGGCCATTGGCTTTTCAACCAATACGTTAATGCCTGCATTCATACAGTCAATTGAAATGGATGCATGAACATACGGCGGCGTACAGTTGGATACTAATTGTAGGTTTAGGTCTTTTGCTTTTTTAAGCATGTCGGTGTGAGACGCAAAAACCTCTGCATCTTTGAAGTCGAATTGCTGCTTTTTCTTCTCGGCCTTTTCGGGATAGATATCCACTAAGGCTACAATTTTGCATCTTTCCGGGAACAATAAATAACTTTTGATGTGTGCTTCGGAAATATTCCCGCATCCGATAATTGCGACATTAATCATTTGCATACCCCTTTTACATTTATTTTAGTTTTAAAATTCGGTGTCATAATCCCACGGCTGGCCGCCGCTTATACATCCGCCGTCTACCCGGTATTCACAGCCGGTAATATACGCGGCTGCCTCGGATGCAAGGAAAACGCAGACTCCTACAACATCCTCCGGGGTGCCCGGGCGTGCCAGGGCAATTCTATCAAGGAGATATTTGCTTCTGCCCGGGTGCTCCCAGGTCGGCGTAGTTAAATCTGTTTTAATATGCCCGGGGCTGACGCTGTTGGCGCGTATATTGTACTTTGCCCACTCGGTTGCCATAGAGCGTGTAAGGGAAGCCATTCCGCTTTTGCTTGCCCCGTAAACAGAACATCCGCCAAGGATAGCCCCCGTGTTATGGGAACCGATATTGATAATAACCCCACCCTTTTGCTTTTTCATGTAAGGTGCCACAGCCTGGGACAGGAAGAAAACGCCTTTTAGGTTAATGTCCATGATTCGGTCGTAGGTTTCCTCGGTTACGTCATATAACCCTTCGCGCTTATTCATCCCCGCACAGTTTACCAAAATATCAATGCTTGCGCTAATTTTTCCAATTTCGCTAACGATATTATTAAAACCGGAAATATCGCATACATCCAGCCTAAAAACCGTAGACTTGCCGCCGGCGGATTCTATTTCACTTTGGGCGGCGTTTAGCGCTTCCATATTAATATCGCATAACGCAACATGGGCACCGGCCTTAGCAAACCCCAGGGCAATTGCCTTGCCAATGCCGCCGCCGGCACCTGTAACCAGTGCTGTTTTCCCTTCCAGGGAAAACATTTTTGTTAAATATTCAGAAATCATGCTAAATCTCCTTGCGAATGTCTGTACCGGCTAGGTTTTCATAGTATTTTGCTATTGCGCTATGGTCGTTTTGGCCGCAGCCGTTATGATGCAGGTATTGCAGCATCTCCATTACGGCAGCGGTTAGCGGCAACGGGGAGCCTAGGCTATGCCCGGTATCCAGTGCGTTACGCAAATCTTTTATGTGCAAATCTACTTTGAAACCGGGGTTGAAATTGCCCTCTGTTATCATGGGGACTTTTGCGTTCATAACGGTTGAACCGGCAAGGCCCCCTTTTATTGCGTTAAATACAACGCTGGGGTCAACGCCGGCCTTGGTGCTTAGCATGAAAGCTTCGCTTACGGCGGCGATATTAAGCGCCACGATAATTTGGTTGGTTAGCTTTGTTGTGTTGCCTGCGCCAATATCGCCGCAGAGTACGCAGCTTGCGCCCATGGCCATTAGTATATCGTAAACCTCTTCGAATACGGCTTTTTCGCCGCCTACCATTATAGACAGTTCGCCGCTGATGGCTTTCGGTTCGCCGCCGCTTACGGGGGCATCCAGCATTTTTATGCCTTTTGTGGCACAGGCGCCATGGATTTCCTTTGCAACATCGGGGGCGATTGAACTCATGTCTACTAAAATTGTACCGGGTGTTGCACCTTCCAGTACGCCGTCTTTTCCTTGTACCACGGCTTTAACCTCGGGGCCGTTTGGCAGCATTGTTATTAGTAGCTTGCATTCGGCGGCTACATCTTTTATGGAGGCAGCACTTTTAGCGCCCGCCTCGCAGGCGGCGCTGATATTTGCTTCTATAATGTCATAAACAACTACTTCGTGCCCTGCCTTTAGCAGGTTTTTTACCATTGGCTTGCCCATAATTCCCAGGCCTATAAATCCTAATTTCACTTGTAATTCCTCCTTTATACGTCACTTGTTAAGCTTGATGTGGGGGGTGCCCGCAAGCCTGTGCTGTTAGTTTATCGCTTTTATCGGTATCATCAAAACCAGGCTTTGCCCCAAATCCCAACCCTCTGCGGAAAAGGTTTACCATTAGTATCAAAACCGAAAGAAGCCTTTGTCGGTATCATCAAAACCCGATTACGGTGATAAATTAACCAGCACAACAGATTAAATTAGTTTAGCGCGCTTACCTTCAAGATTGCCGCCCCAATATTATCAGCAGTAATTCCATAATGCTCTAGCAATTCGCCGTAATTAGGCGAACTGCACCCAAATACATCTTGGATACCTACAAACTCCATAGGCTTTGGCGCACTGCGCATAGCTTCGGCTATAGCGCTGCCTAAACCACCAATAACGCTGTGCTCCTCGGCACAGACTATCCCCTTGCAGCTTCCTGCAAGAGCTATAACTTTTTTATCGCACAGGGGCTTAATTGTGCTTACATTTACTACTTTCACGCTTACGCGGCCTTGTAGTTCTTCGGCGGCTTTTACCGCAAGCCCTACCGTAATCCCCGTTGCGAAAACAACAATATCACTACCGTCTTTTATAACGCTGGGCTCCCCAATTACAAAGGGTTTACCCTCCGGCGTTACGTTTTCATAGTCGTTGCGGTTAAGCCGCATATATACCGGCCCGTTGTATTCGGCTATGGCCTTTACCGCCGCTACGGTTTCGTTGGCATCTGCCGGGCATATGACTGTCATGTTCGGCAAAACCCGCATTATAGCCATATCTTCCACGCTTTGATGCGTTGCGCCGTCCCCAAAATCAGATAAACCGGAAGAAGAGCCAATAATTTTTACATTCACATTGCCTGTACAAACACTTTGGCGGATTTGGTCATAAACCCTGCCGGAAGCAAACACAGCAAATGAGTTTGCAAAAGGAATCTTGCCTGTTAACGCAAGGCCCGCGGCAACGCTAACCATGTTAGCTTCGGCAATACCCATTTCTATATGTCTTTCGGGGTAGGCTGTTTCAAATAATTTACCCATTGTAGAAGCGCATAAATCTGCGTCAAGCACCACAATAGATTTATTTTCGCGCCCCAGTACAACAAGGGTTTCCCCGTAGGCTGTCCGTTGATTTACATACCCCATACTAAGCACCTCCAAACAGTTTCATAGCCTGGCTGTAAATTTCCTCTGTTACCAGTGCGTTATGAAAGCCCGATTCATGTTTTTCGGCAGCCTCAAGCCCTTTGCCCTTTACTGTGTGGGCGATAATAATTGTAGGCTTATCCGGCGAGCCGTCTGCCTTATCAAGGGCGCTAACTACTTCTTCCATGTTGTGCCCGTCTGCTTCTATTACATTCCAGCCAAAATCTGCCCATTTTTCGCTTAGCTTGTTTATGGGGAACCTGTCTGAGGTCTTTCCCATAGCTTGTACCTTGTTGCAGTCTAAAATCGCAACAAGATTATTTGTTTTGTGCACAGACGCCGCCATTGCAGCTTCCCAAATTTGCCCTTCGGCAAGTTCGCCGTCGCCTACCAGCACATAAACTTTTGACTGGATTTTATCCAGCCTTAAGCCAAGCGCCAACCCAAGCCCAATAGAAAGCCCTTGGCCCAGTGAGCCTGTATTTGCTTCAACACCGGGGGTTTTAAGCTTGTCTGGGTGCCCTTGCAGCATAGAGCCGATATTTTTCATGTTTGCAAGTTCTTCTCGGGGAAAATACCCGGCCTCTGCCAGTGCGGAATACTGCACAACCGCAGCATGGCCCTTGCTTAGCAGAAACCTGTCCCGGTCTGCCAAGTCAGGGTTTTTAGGGTCGTGGCGCATTTTATAGAAATACAGCGCCGCAACAATTTCAACGGCGGAAAATGAACCGCCTAAATGCCCAATTTTACCGGAGCCTATACCATAAACAATATTTTTGCGAAGGGTCATCGCCCTTGCCTTAAGTTCCTGCAAAAGTTCCTTGGAATATGCCATAAAAAATCGCTCCTTTACCCTTTAAGCCCGCCGGCAGAAATACCGGCAACGAAGTATTTTTGAGCAAATGCAAACACAGTAATAGACGGAATAAGCCCAAGAAGCGACATTGCGATAGCCTGGCTCCAGGGTACATCGCCCATAGAAACGTCCATAGAAAGCCTAAGCGCAACAGAAACAGGCAACCGCGATGTACTGTGAATATAAATAAGCGGCTCAAAGAAATTATTAAATGACCACATAAACTGGAACAGCGCCACCGTTATAAGCACAGGCTTTAAAAGGGGCATTAAAATTTTATACAGAACCTGGAAAGTATTGCACCCATCAATGGTAGCGGCCTCGTCATATTCCTTGGGAAGGCCGCGGAAAAACTGTACAAGCAAAAAAATAAAAAAGGCTTCCTGTGCAAAAACCGTACCAATAATAAGGGGCACATAGGTATTCAAAAAGCCCAAGTCCCTAAACAAAATAAACATAGGGATGCGTGTAACCGCCGCCGGAAGAAACAAAGTAGAAATAAGCAAGGCAAACAACGACTTCTTAAACGGGAAGTTAAACCTGGCAAAGCCATAAGATACTAAAGAACATGAAACCAGAGTAAAAAGCACCCGGGGAATAACAATTTGAAAACTATTGGAAAAGAAAGTCGTAAACGTATGCCCCGTTCCCGTTTGCCAGCCGTTAACAAAGGAAGAAAAATCCCATCTTGGAGGTATAAACCCGATAGACGTAAAAATTTCCGCATTGGTTCTAAACGCGGCACCAAAAAGCCATAGCAGCGGGTAAAGCATGGTAAACGCAACCGCAGACAAAATAAGATATCGCCATGCCAGTTTAATAATTTTTGACCTGCGCTTAGACTGCAGGCTTCTTTGCTGGTTTTTTCTTGCTGACTTTATCACCAGAATCGCCTCCTTCGTCTGCATAATATACCCAGCTTTTTGCTGTGGTGAAAAGTAGCGCCGTAAAGAAAACAATAATCATAAATAACACCCATGACATAGCGCTTGCGTATCCCATTCTAAAGAAGCGGAAGGCATTGTCGTAAATCATCATGGATGTGAAGTAAGTGGCCCTTGCGGGGCCGCCCTCGGTTATCATAAAGGGCGCGTTAAACTCCTGCAATGCGCCTACCAATTGCATAACCAGGTTAAAGAAAATTGTGGGGGTAATCATTGGCAAGGTAATGGACACAAAAGTCCTAATTTTACCGGCACCGTCTACCGCAGCCGAGTCATATAGTTCCTCCGGCACAGACTTTAAAGCCGCCAGGAAAATTACCATGGCCGAGCCAAACTGCCATATACGTAGCAGCGACAAAACCGCCATAGCGCCATTGGCAGTACTAAACCAACGTATAGGCCCAAAGCCAAATACGCCTATCGCCTGGTTAACAAGCCCATAACGCTGAAAAAGAAAGCCCCAAAGAATGGCTATCGCAATATTACCTCCCAAAATAGAAGGGATATAATATGCCGTCCTGTAGAAGTTAATGCCCTTTAGGTTCATGCTAAGAACCATAGCAATAAAAAGCGCGAACGCAAGCTGGAAAGGCACTGTGAAAAGCGCGTATCGCAAGGTTGCGTTTAGCGAGTTCATAAAATGCCTGTCACGAGTAAATAACTCAATGTAGTTGCTGAAACCTACAAAGTTAGCATCGGTTACAAAATTAAAGTCTGTAAAACTTAGCCCAATTGTTGCCACAAAGGGGTATGCCGTGAAAAAAAGTGTGCCTATTATCCAAGGCGAAATATATAAAAGCCCGTTAATTTTCCCACGTGTTTGGCGGGACATTCTTTTACGCCCGCCCGATTTTACACCAACCACTTTAACACCTGCCTTATGAAAAAGTTAATTTATACGTTAAACATTAGCCGGCTGAGTTTTAGGCGCTGCATTGGCATAGTAAAAAGGGGGGGCTGTTGTACAGCCCACCCCATATTGCCAGTATTAGCGGCCCATAACCCTGTCTGCTGCTTCTTGAACTTGAACAACCATTGCATCAGCAGCTTGCTGGGCAGTAATCATGCCAAGCGCGAATTCTTCATAAAGATTTTCGTAAACATCTCTTAGGGCGAACATTTCAAAAATCGGGCCATGGTTAAGACCTCCGGCTATAACCGTATACCTGTAGGCATCAAGTGCTAAGCCGGAAAGTTGGCCTGATTCTTCCAGAATTGTAACTGCGTAAGAGTTTGCGGGGGTGCCTCGTGTAAGGCCCATGTGACGAACGCCGTCCGGGTCATTGATAATAAAGTCCAGAAGCATTGCTGTTTCAGCCGGATGTGCGGTATTGCTTGAAATTGCGAACATCATGGTTGGTTTTTCCATTACACCTGAGGTAGGTGTGTCTGCGGCAAGCCTTGGGAAGGGAACCATAATAAGTTCTTGGCCGTCTGCACCGTATAACTCTGTTGCGCGGGAAACAACACCGCCGGACCAAATTGTTTCGCCGGCACGTTGGCCTGTGAAGAACTGATGGTCCCCGCCTTCCAGGATGGAGGCCCTGTCCGGCAGAACATTGCGTGCAACCAACTCGGAATAGAACTCAAGGCCGAAAACTATATCTTCTGCGGTAAAGTTCATTTGCGCTTGCTCGTTAAGCATTGGCACGCCTGTGCGCTGAATTATGATTGGTACAATCATATACATTTGAATATTGGTTGCAAACGGGTAGTATCCGGGCGGGAATAAATCTGCGGCGGCTTTAACATCGTCCCATGTCCAGGAACCGTCGTATTCTGGGTACCATGCGCCAAACCTGTCCCAAACGGTTCTGTTAATTGCCAGGCCGTATGCGTTGGCGCCATGTGGAATTGCTTGTAGAACACCGGCAGATTTGCCTGTTTCAAGGAAGCCTTCGTCAAAACCGGAAAGGTCGATATCCAGCGTGCGCAGGTCTAGGAACCTGTCGCCGTTGGGTGAAAACGACGGAAGCCAGTCGAAGTTAATTTGAATCAGGTCAGGTTCTACATTGCCCATAAGTGCGGTTGTAATCCTGTCGAATTGGCCGTCCCATCCGGCAGGCTCAACTTCTACGTGGATATGGGGGTGGATGTCCATAAAGGCGTTAACGGCGTTAATTGTGTCTTCGTGGCGTGCGTCACCGCCCCACCATGAGAACCTGATGTTTACTTGGTCTTGGTTGCCTGTTGTTTCGGCAGGCTCGGGTTCGGGGGTAGTGGCCTGTGCGGTGTCACCGGCATCCGGTGCCGGTGTTGCCGCCGGCGCAGGTGCCGGGTCATCGCTGCGGCAAGCCGCTACGAAGACCATAATAAGAATTAGGCTTAACACAGCCAAGATTTTTTTTGAAGTTTTCATAACTTCCTCCTCTTAAAACGGGGGTTTCCCGATACATTGTGCATAGGCGAAGCAGACGCCTAAATGCAGCCGGCTAATGTTTAACGACAAACTTGCTTTGCTATTGCGACTTCGTTTGAAATTGGTCTGCGCTGAAAAATGTATTGATGCGTTGCATTTTGCAGCTTGCTTCAGCCCATTTCAAATCGAAACGCGAATATCACTCCTTTAGCATGGCTTATCCCATGTAAATTCATGCAAATAAGGCATATTTAACTATGTTGACGTTGCTGAATATAGCATAGCGAAATTTACTTGTAAACATGTATTTTATGTGAATTTTACTAGATATTGAAATTGATAACAATACACACGCTTGTTTTTTTGGCAATTACTCCAATGTTAAGGGCAAAAATTTATAAGATTCAACATGTCGACTTTTTGCATAATATGGTGTTTTTTGCATCAAAAATGCAACAATTCCCAAGCCAGCTGTCACACATGCAAATCCATAGACAAACTGTAGCGAATTTGCTATAAACAGGCTATGAAACCGAAACTAGGAGGGTTAACATGCGTAATTCACAGGTTCTTTTTAACGACAACTGGCAGTTTTCTAAAAATGACGGCGAATGGTGTGCCGTATCCGTCCCCCATGACTGGCTGATTTATGACACCCGTAACCTCTACGAAAATTCTGTAGGGCGTTATAAAAAAATTTTTGACGTTGTAAAAGACGGGCGGCTATACATCCTCCGTTTTGACGGCGTGTATATGAACTGCGCGGTATATGTAAACGGCAACCATGCAGGTGATTGGAAGTATGGGTACACAAGTTTTGAGTTTGATATTACGGATTTGCTTGTAAACGGCGAAAACGAGGTTATGGTACAGGTTGTATTCGAAAGCCCTAATGCCAGATGGTACACGGGTGCCGGCATTTACCGGAATGTATGGCTAAAAACAGTTAGTCCCACTCATATAGTGTCTGACGGAGTGTATATAACACCGGCCCATATATCGGGCCACAAATGGGAAGTTGCCTTTGAAGTTGAAGTGACGGGGGATATATCCGGTGTTGAGGTTTCCCATGAAATTTTCAAACCGGGCGGCGAGTTTGTAGCCTCTGTAACAACGGCCGATTGCAATAACGAACAGCGCATAGTTATCGAAGAGCCGGAACTATGGGATATAGATACCCCTAACCGCTACACTGTAGTGACCAAGCTTATACGGGGCGACGAAGTATTGCACGAGGAAAGCAATATTTTCGGCTTCCGTACAATCCGGTTTGATACCGAAAAGGGTTTTTTCCTAAATGACAGGCATATGAAAATTTATGGAGTTTGCCAGCATCATGACCTGGGCTGCCTTGGGGCCGCCTTTAACATTGTGGCATTAAGGCGGCAGATGATGCAGCTAAAAGAAATGGGTGCCAACGGCATACGCACTGCCCACAACCCCCCCGACCCTGCGGTTATGCATTTAGCCGACGAAATGGGCTTTCTTGTTGTATCTGAAATACTGGATATGTGGGAGCGCCCAAAAGGCAAGTATGACTATGCCAGGTTTTTTACTGACTGGATTGAGAGAGACGTTGCAAGTTGGGTGCGCCGTGACCGCAATCACCCAAGCCTAATAATGTGGTCCATTGGCAACGAGGTATTTGATACCCATGCGGACCCGGATAGGGCCAGTGAAGTTATTAAGATGTTTATTAACTTGGTTAAAAAGCATGACCCAAAAACCAATGCCCATGTCACCATAGGCACAAACCATTTGCCCTGGGAAAACACACAAAAATGCGCCGATTTAATAAAGCTGGTGGGCTATAACTACGGCGAATATTTATATGCAGACCACCGGGTAAAGTATCCTGATTGGTTTATATACGGTGCCGAAACAGGTTCCGTTGTACAAAGCCGGGGTATATATCATTTCCCACTAAGCCAATCTGTGCTTGCGGACGATGACGAACAGTGCTCGTCTTTGGGTAACTCTGCCACAAGCTGGGGCGCCAGGTCAACGGATGTTTGCATCATGACAGACAGGGACGTGCCCTTTTCCCTTGGGCAGTTTATATGGACAGGCACGGACTATATAGGCGAGCCAACCCCATACCATACCAAGAATTCGTACTTCGGCCAGATAGACACGGCAGGCTTTTACAAGGATGCTTTCTATATATATCAGTCTGCGTGGACTGACTATAAGCTTAACCCCATGATACACATTTTCCCATATTGGGATTTTTCGCCTGGGCAAATGATAGATGTACGGGTGGTGTCTAACGCGCCGAAAATCGAATTATTCTTTAACGGCAACTCCCTTGGCACCTTTGATATCGACCATAAAAACGGAAAGAAAATCATAGGCGACTGGAAACTCCCATACGAGCCGGGCAACCTAAAAGCTATGGCCTATGATGAAAACGGAAAAGTGATAGCGACAGATGAAAAATCTAGCTTTGACGATGCTGCGGAAATAGTGCTAAAGCCCAACAAAACCCAGATTGCAGCAAACGGTACGGATTTAGTATTTATTGAAATTTCCGCTATAGACCCTAATGGAGTAGCTGTAGAAAACGCCACAAACCGCGTAGATATCGCGGTGGAAGGGGCCGGATACCTTATTGGCCTGGATAACGGCGACTCTTCAGACTACGATCAATATAAAGGCACAAGCAGACGGCTTTTTTCCGGCAAGCTTCTTGCGGTGGTTGCTAGTACCTTTGATGAAGGGGATATTACTTTTACAGTCACAAGCCGGGGCTTGCCGGCCAAGAGCATTACCCTTAAAGCTGTAAAGGCCGATGTTTCTAATGGCCTAAGCACAACATTTACGCCAAATACCCAGTCCAAGGCAAACGATGAAATCCCCATAAGGAAAATTCAGCTAACAAGCGATAACGGCAACAAGCTTGACAATAAGACCGCAACAACAACCATAACCGCCGAAATATTCCCCAAAAATGCCACCCACAAAGATTTAATATGGCGCGTAACAAATGCCGCCGGGATAGATTCCAACATAGCAACCTTGGAAGTACACGGCAGCAAAGCGATTTTAACAGCCATAGGCGACGGGGAGGCATATGTAAGATGTAGTTCCAAAAACGGCAAAGAAAAGATTTCGTTAATTTCATACTTCGATTTCAAGGCTGCCGGGCTTGGCACGGCGTATCTTGACCCATACGGCTTTGTAGCCGGCGGGCTGTATAACCGCAGCAACGCGGAAATGACAAACGGCAACGAGCGGGGTATTGCAACTTTGCGCGACGGCGTAAGCCATGTGGGCTTTGCAGGGGTGGATTTTGGCCCAATAGGGGCTGATACCATAACCTTGCCCATTTTCGCCATGACCCAGGATACTGTGCCTATAGAAATTTGGGAGGGAATGCCAGGCGACGAAGGTGCGGAACTTATAACCACAGCCACATACACAAGCGGCTCTCAGTGGAACACCTATAAAGAAGAGACATATACGCTGCCAAGGCGCATAAAAGGCATAACCACTATATGTTTTGTGGTGCAACGTAAAATTCACATAAAAGGCTTTAGCTTTGAAAAAATCCACAAAGCCTATGAACAGATACATGCCACCAGCTACACAAATATCTACGGCGACAGCTTTGATATCACCAAGGAATCCGTATGCGGCATAGGCAACAACGTAATTATAGAGTTTGACGGAATGGATTTTACCAACAACTCGCCTACAAAGCTTCAGATTCATGGCCGCACACCCCTGGATATAAACACCATACAGCTTAAATTTGACGATGGCGAACCTATACTTCTGGATTTTGAGCATAGCGGGGACTATGTACTGCGTGAGTTTGACATACTCCAGATATCGGGCAAAGACAAGGTTAGTTTTGTGTTTTTACCCGGGTGTAATTTTGATTTTGGGTGGTTTAGGTTTATGTAAATACTATGGCAGGTATACTGCAGGCAGGTGCACAGGCTGCTATGGATGCCGGATGGTATGGCTATATAGCAATTCCCCCTTTAAACGGTCTCGCCCGAGCCGAAAATCGCGAACGCATCAACGTGTTTTCGGCAACAGGCGAGACCGTTTTAAAGGTGAATTGCTATATATCAGGGTTGCTTCGAACTAGAATCGCGTCACCCACTTGTACATTAGGACATCAATTGCCCACTTCGGGGAGCATGACACTCTTTATCTGCTGCTCATATATTGTTACGCAAAGTATTCTAGCGTAATTTGTGGATGACGATGCCCAGATGTGAGTACGCCTTTGCCAACTGCAAGTTCACCTTCGTAAACTTCGCCAGTACTTTTGAATGTTACTTTGCCTTTGTACAGATAGCCCTCTGCAAATTCACCTTCCGCAATGTCGCCATTTGCAAATGTATATTTTCCTTTTCCATGTCTCATATCATTTGTATATTCACCATCATATACATCACCATTACTATAGATACCTTTGGCATTTCCATGAACTCCGTCACTTGCAAATCCACCTTCATGTATATTGCCAGTATAACCAGTGTATTTTCCCATACCATGCATTCTATTACTTATCCACTCGCCCGCATAAACCGCTATGCGTTCATCCGGGAATGTCCATGTGCATGTGCCGTAACCATGACGTTTACCTTTTAAGGTACTACCTGTATATGTCCATTCCTTACCATTGTCAACACCAGATAGTGTATTTTCCATAGCTATATCCTCCCTTTGCATATTGTTGACTTGCTTCCCTCTCAATTGACAATGTTAGCACTGGGAGCATAGCAGGATACAAACGGCATGTAAAGTAAACGAGAAGTAAATTACTCTTACTATATCGTTCTTTGTCATACATGCCATATAATATTATGTCATACCGATTCCAATTTAAATCCCTATCTGCCTATCGCGGCTAAACGCGGGAAAACGCTTGCTCCGCGTTTCCCGCAGCCGCTCTGTCAGATAGGTTTAAATTTGGAATCGGTATCAGATTTATAACCAGCCATGTTAAAAAAAAACGAGAGCATGTCGCAAACTGCGCCATGCTCTCGTTTTATATAGTCATTATTATTAGTTGAGATTATTCGTTTACTCTTAACGGGTTAACCTTTACACCGGGGCCCATTGTAGAAGCTACGGTTATGCTTCTTAGATACGTGCCTTTAGCGGCGGCGGGTTTTGCCTTAATTACTGCGCTCATTAGGGTTTGGAAGTTTTCGGCCAGTTTCTCTGTTCCAAAAGATACTTTTCCTATGGGGATGTGCATGATATTGGTTCTGTCCAGCCTGTACTCGATTTTACCGGCTTTGATTTCTGCTATTGCCTTTGAAACATCAGCGGTTACTGTCCCGGCCTTAGGGTTTGGCATAAGGCCTTTTGGCCCAAGCACACGACCTATACGGCCTACAACACCCATCATATCCGGCGTTGCAACTACTACGTCAAACTCAAACCAGTTTTCGCCTTGAATCTTGGCAACCAACTCTTCCGCGCCTACATAATCGGCTCCGGCAGCTTCGGCCTCGGCGGCTTTATCGCCTTTGGCAAATACCAATACGCGCACATCACGGCCGGTACCATGTGGCAGAACTACCGCACCGCGCACTTGCTGGTCGGCATGGCGGGAGTCTACACCCAGGCGGATATGGGCTTCTACTGTAGCGTCAAATTTGGTAATGCTGGTTTTTTGAACCAGGTCAAGGGCGTCGTTTACATCGTATAGGTTTTGGGCCTCTACCAGTTTGGCGGCTTCGATATACTTCTTTCCTCTTTTCATGATTAACCTCCCTTAGTCCCGCACGACAATGCCCATACTACGGGCAGTGCCGGCTACCATACGCATTGCCGCATCAATATCGGCGGCATTAAGGTCGGTCATTTTTGTTTCCGCGATTTTGCGTACGTCTTCTTTGGATACCGTTGCAATATTGGTTTTTGGGCCAGCCTCGCCGCTGGCTTTTTCAATGTTTGCGGCCTTCTTTAACAGGATTGCCGCCGGCGGGGTTTTGGTGATAAAGCTGTAACTCCGGTCCGCATACACGGTAATAACAACCGGGATTATTAGTCCGGCCTGGCCCTGTGTACGCTCGTTAAACTCCTTACAAAAACCGGGAATATTAACACCCGCTTGGCCCAATGCCGGGCCAACTGGCGGTGCAGGCGTTGCTTTGCCCGCCGGGATTTGCAGCTTTACAAAGCCGCTGACTTTCTTTGCCATTTAGGTTCCTCCTTGTGGTGATTACGGGTTTTACCCCTCCCACTTAGTTAGTAAATTTGATTCTGCAACGCTTCAATGCAGAATCAAATTTGCGGTTTTTGCCGAAGGCAAAAAAACTTCATCTTAGATTTGATTCTGCAACGCTTCAATGCAGAATCAAATTTGCGGTTTTTGCCGAAGGCAAAAAAACCTCATATTATGCTTTCATTACATCCGTTGTACTATATGATAGTCTAGTTCTACTTGCGTCTCCCGCCCGAACACGCTTAAAGATACCGTTACGGTTTTCTTTTGAGGGTTTACCTCTTTTACATTGCCTACAGAGCCGTCGAAGGGGCCGGCTATTATTCTTACTAACTCGTCCACTTTTATGTCCAACTCTATGTCGGGCATTTCTATACCCATGGAAATTATTTCTTCGTCTGTTAAGGGTATGGGTTTAGAGGCGGGGCCTACAAAACTGGTTACGCCTGTGGTGTTGCGCACTACGAACCAGGTTTCGTCGGTCATTATCATTTTTACCAGTACGTAGCCAGGGTAAATTTTGCGCTGCACATGCTTTTTTACGCCGTTTTTGATTTCTATAGTGTCTTGGGTGGGGACTACTACCTGGTCTATTAACTCTTGCATACCGCGGTTTTCTATGGCCTTTTCCATGTTGGCTTTTACTTTATTTTCATAGCCGGAATAGGTATGCACTACATACCATTTGCAATCACTCATGGTTTAGGCCCCGGTTACTAGGCTTACAAACTGGCGGAACAGGAAACCGAATACACCGTCGTTAAGGGCGATATACGCACCAAAAAGCCCAGATACAATTACTACCGTGACCGTATGCTTAGCCATAGTCTCTCTTGAGGGCCAAACAATTTTGCGGAACTCTGCCTTGTACTTTCCGAATATACCGGAAACTACATCTGACCCGCCTTCTATTACGTTTTTGTTTTTGTCTTTGTCCATGGTTTGCTCCTATGCTATTTCGTTTCGCGATGAGACGTGTGCTTATTGCAGAAACGGCAATACTTCTTGGTTTCCATCCTGTCTGGATGGTTCTTTTTTTCCTTGGTGGTGTTGTAGTTGCGCTGCTTGCAATCTTGGCAGGCCAGTGTGATTTTTGTACGCATGTTTATCCCTCTCTCTAATTAGTAAATATGATTCTGCGATGCTTCTACGCTGAATCGTGCAGGACACAAAAAAGAAACACCGCGACCCGATGTTTGCAGGTAAATTAACATAGGATTACACCCATGTCTAGCGAACATACGCATTGCATAACATTGCGAAATATATACACGCCATCATTCCGTCAAAAAAGACGAGCCGCCCCTCGTCTTTTCAAATACGCGAATATGAATAGTGTAACCGATAAACGCACAAACTAAGCATACACAGTCGTTTCGATTTGAAATGGGCTGAGGACGAGCCGATTCTGCGAACATTTCTACGCAGAATCGGCGACAGAGTTCGCCCAATTTCAAACGAAACGACCCTAAAACCATAAAGGAGACTAACCATGGACATCAACTGCACACATACCTGCTTCTATCAGCAAGAAGGCAAATGCAATTTACGCGAACTGCCTGCCTTTTCCAACAACGTATTCACAGCCTTCGACGTAGACTGCCCCCACTATCACGAGGCACCCAAGGCTTCTACCGGGGCATTCTCATAGGGCCCGTCTTGGCAGAATGCCAAAGGATTCTAAAATCCCCTCATATATAGCCCTGGCTAAAAGGCGCTGATACGCTTCTGTCCCTAGCCGAACTACCTCTGCCTGATTCGTTAGGAAGCCCACTTCCACCAGCGCCGCAGGCATATAGGTTTCACGGAGTACAATAATGCCGCGGGTAGCGTCCGATTCTCTAAGGCCCCTATCCGTTGCGCCGGTTATGCGTATCATATTGCGCTGCATAATTGTTGCAAACTGCCTGCTGGTGAAGCCACTGCCGGCTTCCCGGGGGTGGTTTACATACCATGTTTCTATTCCGTTTGCGCTTATGTTATACGCGGCGTTGGCATGGATAGACACGAACAAATCCGCCCCTTTTTCGTTTGCAAACTCCGCCCGCCATGTGTTTAACACAGTTACGTCTTCATGGCGTGTCATATATGCGCGTATGCTTGGGTTGCGGTTTAAGTGTTCCATTACCATTAGCGAAATGGTAAGTGTCAATTCCTTTTCCACTACCCCATGATGGGCCGTTCCCGGGCATCCTCCCCCGTGTCCCGGGTCTATTACTACAATAAACGGGAAAATCTGATAGGGCATTCGCCCCCTGATTATATACTCCGTGGCTGTTTCATGAATGGAGAATGCCATAACCCGTGTGGTGTCAAAAACTATTTGCGTGCGTCCGGCGGCATCTTGTTGTAAAGTAATGGAGTTTATATTTCCGTCACCTACAAATAACGCCCCAAACCCAAACCCGGTTGCGCCCTGGGGCAGTGTTAGGGTATAGCGGCCCAGCAGATACTCGTCATTCCGGTGTATCTGGTTAATATCCATGGTAACGACACTTCGGCATAAACGCAGTTCACCGCCTATAAAATCATAATGCACCCCGTTTAAGCCCCGGTGTATTAAAATCGAAGCAGAGTTTGTGCCATGGGTTACGCTAACAGACGGCCATTCGCCGTTTATATACACCCGCACATAAGCAACGCCGCCGTCAAGCTGCCCGGTTACAAAATGCGAAGCCAGTGCACCTGCCGGCATGTGCTGGCCGGCGGCGGCCATTTGCGCATTGTCTATATAAAATGTCATGTACGTGGGAAAACCGGCGGAAGATAATCGAATATTCGGCCGGAAGCTGCCCCGGATATACAAGCTGTCTGTATGGGCGGTAGACGTTGGCGTAACCGTATAAATAGTATTGCTAACAAACGCCACGGTAACAACGCGCCTGTCATAAGAAAGGGAAATGCTAAACTCTGCAGGCCCGTTAATATGAAATACAACCCGCGTAACATCAGGGGACCATGAAAACTGCGAAGCGCCTACCTCGCTTACAGGCCCGGATGCATAGAACGGCCCGTTCAGGCTGGAAACAGAATTATATATGTCTACAACAAGCCTGTTGTCTGTAAGCAGGAAATGAGTAACATTGGTTATAGGCGACGAGGCCACAATAGAATAAGCAGGTGCGCCGGTTTCCCTTGGTGTAAGCAGGTTAAGGATATTAGTGCGAGGGTGCGGCTCGTGGAAAATAGGTGCAGCGGAAACATCTGTTGCCATATTAGAGCCCGCCGGCCATGGGGTAGGTGTAGGGTCCGTAGTATGGTCTGGCGAATGGTCCCCATGATTATTTCCCGGCGGCGGGCTGGGGGTAGGGGAGGGGTTCACATTTGCCCCGCCGTCATAGGGTGGCGAAAAGAGAATAGCCGCCCGGTGAATAGGGTCCCAGTCTACTTCAAAGTTAAAGGCTTCCGCCGTAAAGCGCAGCGGAATAAGTGTGCGGTTACTAATAATTACCGGCGGCGCTTCCATAAAAATATACCCGCCATTAAGTCGCGCCCAGTTATTGCCTACAGTCATAACAAGTTCGTCGCCCCTGAATATAACCGTAATTTCCGTATAATTATGGGCCCCGGATACAACGCCGCCAACATGCTCAAAAACAGCCCGAGCCGGAACCATTGTGGTATTGTTGCGAATAACCGGCGGGGAATCAAGCCCCGAAAGTTCATAGTTATCAATAATTAAACGCGCCGGCGGCAAAGTGGCTGCAAATGCCGTGTTAGGCAATAGCACAACCACCATAATTACCGCCATAAGCGCGTATACTAATCGTTTCATACATGTACCCCCAAGTTTCGTCAAGTTCCGATACATGAACATTCTAACAAAAAAAAACCGTTGCGCAACTTTTCCTTGTAATTTAGCTAAAAAAAAGCATCTGCATTTGGTTGGGAAACCCAGCCGCAGATACTTTTTTTAAGAAAATGAAGTTTTGTTTCGTACTATGTGCAGGCTAAGCCGCTAAACTCCTTCTTCGCGCCTTTTTCCTTGCAATCAGCCAGAAGGAAGCCACGCCTGCAATGCCAACCATAGCCCCGCCGGCTATATTACGTGTAAGCGAGTTGGCACCAGGCCCACCGGAAAGAGGCAAGTAAACCTCTGCCCTATTGCCAATATAATGGAATGGATTACGATAAACATTCTCATTGCTGGAACGCTCCACCACTACAACAGGCGGCGCCCCCCTAATTTGGGCTATATTCAGCCCAAGACCATCTTGGAACGATATTCCATGCACACTCACTGTTATATGCCATTGGCCGTCCGGCGGCATAAACCCAGGGGGCGGTACTGCCTCTATTAGCCTGTAATGCCGCCCAACCATCATTGGGAACTCCATAGGGCTGCCCTGTGGCCCGCTTTCTTGTGTTGCTACATACGACCATAAATAACCGTCCTCTGCCGGGCCTATCATATTTGGGGATACCATGGTATTGGGTGGCCCCGGCTCCGGCGGGCCGTTGTATACAACCAGTATAAATGTCGAATCCGGTAAAAACTCACGGTTTGGGAAATCCGTATAAACAAGCCAGTCTGTTTTGTAGAACGGCCAATCCCGCGTACGAATATTGGGTAAATGCCAGCCCACCTCTTGTACATATCTTGCGTCAAGCCATGTATCGCCGCTAAAACTGCGGCAAATCCAAACAATGTAATCTCCTGTTCCGGCAAGCCATGGTGTTGTAAGCTTATAGCCGCCTGCATCTGTTTCAAACACCCAGTAGCCTGATGCCAAGCTAAAGCCCGGTGGGGCTACGGTTTCACGCAGCCTATATCTTGTATTAGGCTGGAAGCGTACAGATATCTCTACCCTGCCGGGTGTACCGCATGTTCCGCTTGGGTCAGAGGTAAATACCGTAACCCATGCCCATTCGTTATTTTCATATGTCCAGCGGTCAAGTTCAAATACCGCGCCGTCAAGGGGCGGCCAGTCTTCTGTATCTTGCGTGAAATACTCCCGATGTCCTTTGAAAAATTCGAAGGCACGCATATTGCCTATATACCAGTTGCCGGCCCCAAGTTCCAACGGTTCAGGGGTAGTGGGATGTGCATCACGCCCCCACATATTAATGGTGCCGCTCCATGGGTCATTTTCAATATACCAATAAGGAGTTACCGGCAGCAGGTACCCGGGCGGAGGTGTAATCTCTTCCAGTACATATGTCATACCCCATACAATGGGAGGCAGGGTTATAAACCCGTTACTGTCACTTACCAGCAGCTGGCCTGTACCGGGTAAATCCCCGATATAGCGGAATAAGAACTCCGCCCCCGCCCTATAATGTGTTGTTACAGCCGGGCTGTCATACAGTTCCCAGTTCATTTTGCGGATAGTCTGGTCATATAGCGTATGTGCATATCTATTGTACAAATGAGGCAAGTCCCGTGAATGATACGCGCTGTACAAGTAGAAAATAAAACTCGGAGGCGAGCCTACAACGGTTATGCTAATAGTACCCGCAGCGCATACATATATCTCCCAATGGCCTTGTGCAGGCAAGAAATTGGGTAACGGCAGTATCTCTTTAAGCTGGTATGTGTTGCCCTTGTAAAGCCTAAAACTCACCAAACCGCCCGGCCCGCTAAGCTGTGTATTTGGTTCCGGCGCGAAAGGGTTAACTAATGAACCGTCAGACTCTATCCGGTATAGCTGGAACAATACGCCGTCCAGGTACAATGCCGGGTCCAAATGTTCAAACTTAATAAAATCGAAATATATATATGGTGATGGTATCGGCTCGTTACCTACATGCCATACATAGCGCTCATCTTCACTTGCCGGCGCAATATTGATAAAACCTCCAAGGCCGTTGTCATATATATCGCCCACTTGGCTCTCTTCATCGTATCCAATATGTTGGGGGGTATCCCCTGAAAGTTGACCCCCCAGGCTTATTGAAAGGCTGTTAATATCCAGCCGAGTAAAATACGGGTTGCTGCTTGGGGTAACAAATTCATCTATCTCGCCGGTAATCATGTTAACCCGTATTATCCAATAATCGGATAGCCTGGTATAACCGGTTGGCTCCACAGTCTCGTACAGCCTAAATGATACTACCGGGGGATCCGGCGGGGTCCCTGAAAACTGGCCTATATAGTACGGGAATAGCGACCGTAAATGTACCCGGCCAAGTATGTCGCTTGGGTTGGCCTCGTATTCATGTACCGGGGCCCCCGCATTGTTTATACGATATAGGTCAAATACCGCGCCCGGCAGAGGGTTAATTACCGCTGGATTATCGTAAATGCCCATATCGGTTTTAACAAAGGTAAACCGCCATTCCCACACGGCCTCGAAATGCCGGTGACCTGTGACTCTTAGGGCGTCTACACCCCCTGCACCCGTTGCGGGCCTTAGGGTCGGGTCTATTACATTACCGCTGCTGTCTATTTCCCGCCAGCCCAGGAAGTGGAACATGCCTATTTCCGGGTTTGGCGATATGCCCCGGGTCGGGTCGGGCTGGGGTACGCCCCGCTGGGGATACCCATGGCGGATATCGAAACATGGATAGTTGCCATCTATGGGGTGGCCTGTTATTGGGTCTCCAGGGCCTAATTTTATTAGGCAGCCATGCAAACGGTTTGTCAGTACAATTGGGCCGCTATCTGCGGCTACATTGCCGCCGCGCAAGTGGAAGGTTATTGTATATACCGGGCGCATACGTACTACCAGGTTGCCGTCATCGTCTACTCTTGCACAAACAACAACATAGCCGGTTGGGGGTGTTATTGGCAGCGGTACATCCGAATTTGGGTCGCCGGTGTCACGGTGAACCGGGCGGCGGATGTTATCATCGTCATATTCATAGTCAAAAAATGTGTAATGGGGTGGGGGTATTGTGTTTATTACATCGCGGAAATGGCTGCCTGCTGGGGAGTAAATTTCGTAGGAGAAACCGATTGCGCCGTATGCGTAGGAGTCTGGGTTGGGGTTGGGGTCACTTATTGTGTAGCCTACGTGTACTGTGCATTGGCGGGTTGGGCCTTCGGCTATCGGGATATCCACGCCGGAGGCCCTGCGGTAGACTACGAAGCGCACTTCGAATTCATATGTATGGCCAACATAATGGCCAAGGCCAGGTTCCGGCACTTCCGGGATATTAGACAGCGGATACGAGTAGTGCCAGTCAAACACAAACTCACCGCCGGTATAACTCATACTATGTCCGTCCTGGTGAGACGTTACAACAGAAACATGGGTGCCGGGGCCAACAAGTGAATGGCTTGCGGGGGCTACAGGCACAGTTACAGATGACAGGCCGGTAATAAAATGGTTTGTTCTTATGTGATGGTCGCTATGTGCTGTAAAGCTGCCGGTTGGGGCAAATACAAAAGAGCTAGTAGTTGGAACTTTAAACTGCAACGGATGATACACAAAATTCCTATTATTTGTAACGGTGGCATTTGTTATAAAATTTGCTGGGTTATACTCACCAACAACGGCTCTGCCATGGGTAGGAGGAGGAATAGGAAGAACATCATCCCTGTCATCGTTTATGTTAATATCATGCATTCCTAATTGTATGAATATATAGTGAGGTTGAATCCATGCTGTAATATCAGCATAATTTCCAACAAACAAATACGCTGGATAATAACGAGGGTTGACATGAGGATTTACACTTTGCCATGAAGTTAACGGCCAATTAGCATTAACAATATTACTATTAACACCGGGTACAGCAGATGGTAGCAGTATGCCACCCGCACCACTAAACATAGGAAAACTAGAGCGCCGCATTCGCCCACCAGTCCAGCCCCACAAAGAACCCCCTGCTAAGACAGGTATACTGTTTCCCGGAAAATAATCATTTGCTGTTGTGTTGAGAAAAGCAGTTACTGGGCTGGGTGGCATACGCCATAACATATGTGCGTTTGAAAAAGGCCATGCGACATTTTCGAGGTTTACATGAAATTGCGCATTTCTGTAACCCAGACCAAAGTCCCCCTCTCCCCATGGCCCGGCACCTGCTGTTCGTGGGGTTATGCCTGCGTACCCAAACTCCTCAAATCCGTTGTTTATGTAGTTACTGCCGTGTTCTATGTAGTTGTTTATGTAATTACTGCTATGTTCTATATAATCCATGTAATGGTCACGCCACATATCAAAATCTGCCCAATAATACATGACATCATTGTAGTTTAAATTTTCTTGATAATTATAGCCTGTATATGTACTATTGTATGTTTGATATTGATGGATATAATTATATGCTTCATAATAGGTGTTGTAGCTATCGTAATCTGCTTCATATTGTGGGATGTAATCATCACTATATGTATCATAATGTGGGGCGTAATTGTTGTACGAATTGTCCTCATAATAACCTGGCGCGTGATAATGCCGATAAGAAATATCCAAATTGTATTCAACTTCAATATGTATGCTTTCATCATCCAAATATGTACTTGCAAAAATTAATATACTTGCGCTTACTGTAATAAAAGCCAATAGAAGATAAACACGCCAGAACCGTGTATAGCGCTTAAATAACATACTGTGCCTCTTTTCTTGTTATATGTAGCGTTAAAATAAATTACATAGTATTGGTATTTAACCATGAATTTCTTACTAGCGCAACCATTATTTGCTTACATACTCGTTTCGTATGAGTTACAAATTCGTATCTTTTTTACTGTCCCATCTTGTGACATGATTTGTATTATTATTTGTGGCGTTGTGTTTTTTTGTATCAATCGTTTGTTGCAAAATGTGTATCAACATTCTAAAAAATAATCGAAAGAAGGAAATTGCCATAGCTGGTGAACTATTATAGTCATACAAGTTGAAAACCATTTATATGGTACAAAGCCCGAAAAAGGTTGTCCATTATTATCAAAACTGACTCACATCATTTAATCTCAACTTGGATGACTATACTTTCGATTAGCAAGGATAAATGCGCCAGCGTCCGCTTTCGTTTTGTTTACGTGCAGGCAAAACCCGGCGGCGCTTCCTTGTTTCGCCGCGGCATCGCGCATTGCACGGCGGTACCATATAGTACAAAACCGGGAAAAGGTTTACCATTTGTATCAAAACCGGAGTTTTTACATGGGGCTTATATTAGATTTCTTCGGAAACGAAGAATAAGCGGCCACAAACACACGTAAAGCCTGCGTATTCGTGGCCGCAAAGGAAGTTTCCGAATAAGTCTATTGGTGGTGATATAGGGCAAAAGCCGTGTCTATGATATACTTAGCTGGTAGAAAAACAACAGACGAAAGAAAGCAGGCAAACCATGGCAGCAAAGACACCACTGGGTGTAATTGAGTTGGAAAGCGGTCCAATGGACATTTATGCACTGGACGACCTTTTTTTGAATTACACATTTGAAAA
>Ga0123355_10001244_pt1 | contig 35535 bp, 41 predicted proteins | sample TergutEmb28metaG_3_FD_89872 | JGI IMG/M metagenome (GOLD analysis project Ga0123355, IMG submission 89872) | Embiratermes neotenicus P1 segment gut microbial communities from Petit-Saut dam, French Guiana - Emb289 P1 | ecosystem: Host-associated > Arthropoda: Insects > Digestive system > Gut ...
CAGTGCCACCACTGTTTAACAGAATATCTCCACTGAAATAAAAGAACCAGCCTTTTCTTTGTTATTAGATGGCTGGTTTTTAAATTATAATAGTGGCTGATTTTTTGCTTGACAAATGCACTGGTTTCTTATTGTTAAGAGGATAGTATTTCGCTTTATATTTCATAAAAGTATTTTCCTTTTGGGTTTTATTCTTATTATTGCATAGGGTTTTTAGTTTGTCCACAAGCTATAGTTCATACTGGTTCAATGTAGCAGGAAGATGGCGGCGGACTTGCCGATATTTCCGTCACGGAATAACAGCACGAGAAGAATCCCCCACATTTGTCACTGACAACATAGCCGTGAGAGGTGCGGCATTAATGGACGCAACGGGTGCGTCAATCACCCCAACAACTGCCATATTAGCAGACGGCAGATTGTGGCATAGGTTTTCCGCTGGCACTACTACAACAGTAGGTGGAATATGGGATGGTCTGGACGATATGACTGCCATTACACTTGGAAGCTACCGCACGGTTGGAGATATTGGCATGGTCATTCGTAGCGACAATTCCTTGTGGGTTTGGGGAGATAGGCGGTATACTGGAATCAGAAATGTCGAAGAGGAAATGGGTAACGCTTTTAATCATCGTGTTCCTGTTCAAATCCTTGATGATATAGTTGTAAGCGTCAAATAAACCCACGTCTAGTCGTAGCCGTGGGAAAGAGGTATACTCTATCAGAACTAATAAATAGCCGTGCCATATTTGGTGAACACCCGAATATGGAGCGTATCAAAACGAGCATGGCTATAAAAGAACTGATTTGGAGGATACGATTGAAAATAGGGTATATTAGAGTAAGCACTAATGAGCAGAAGACAGAAAGGCAGGAAACCGCACTAAATGCTCTTGATGTTGAGAAGATTTTTATAGATAAGGCAAGTGGCAAAAATATGGAGCGTCCTGAACTTAAAAAAATGATGGAATATGTGAGGGAGGGTGACACGATCATCGTCGAATCAATTAGCCGATTTGCGAGAAGCACGAAGGACTTACTTGAACTAATAGAAAACCTTACAAAGAAATCTGTTGATTTTATATCTCAGAAAGAAGCTATTGATACAACAACATCGTCTGGGAGATTTATGTTTACAATATTTGCTGCGGTGGCAGAGCTTGAGCGGGAGTATCTGCGAGACCGCCAACGTGAAGGCATCGAAATTGCAAAACGTCAAGGAAAATATAAAGGAAGAAAGCCTGGAGAATATCCAGACTTCGAATATTTGCTTGAAAAAACTAAGCGTGGCGAGATGACGGCCACATCTGCAATGAGAAAACTTGGTATGAGTAAAACCACATGGTATCGCAAAGTTAAAGAAGTTTAAGTTTGAATTTTTTGTATCCAGCTGGGAGCAATATTTCAATATTTTCGGGTTTAAGCATATCTACATTTGGAGCTGTTTTGAAAACATGACTAAGATATTCGAAAGGGTCTATACCTGTTTCTTTAGCTGTTTCAACCAAACTGAATATAACAGCTGCAGCATTTGCTCCACGAACTGTATTCGCAAAAAGGAAATTATTTCTACTGATGACAAATGATTTGACCCAGCAACCAACGACTATAATATCATCTGGAAGATTATGATAAGCACTGTAGCCATCGGTGTGCAGATATCCCTTGAAGTTTGCCAAAAATTCTGCGGGATTTTTAGCTTTTTTATTGGGCTTATACTCGGCAATCACGATAGGTTCATCCGTATCAGTATTAGTGTACGAGTTATCAGAGCAAAACACAAGGATATTTTGTCAGATATGTCCTCTGTTGGGTTCTGTTTTTTGCAGGACGATTTCGTATTGATTTATACAGGCGACACAGGTTTTCATGGAATGAGTGAAGTGTATGAAAACATAAAAAAAGAATATGCCAATAAAAAAATTGCTCTTATTGCCAATATTGGTGGATTTAAGCGAGCGAAAGTTAGTTATAAGAAAAATAATAATATTGAAAATTGTTATTATTTCAATCATTTAGGTCGAATAGGACTTGCAAAACTTGTTGAAGTATTGCAACCAGATCTGTGTATTATTTCAGAATTTGGCTAGGAATTTGGTGTTTATCGAAAAAATATTGCAGATATTTTTAACGAAATTTATCAAGATAAATTTGGAACGGTATTTTTGCCTGCTGATATAGGATTGCGTGTTAAACGCAATAACTGCGATAGTGCAATAAAAGTTGAAGCTATTGTATCAGTAAATGATGAAACTAAAGAGTTCATTGATCCACATGATGTATGTGTCGCTGAAATTGAACCAGTCAATCAGATATATTATTATCATAAAAGTGTTGATGTCATACGCCTTTTAGTAAATAAATCGTTGAGAATGAGGAAATTGTTTGACAATTTTTGACAATGATTTCAACAGATGCGTTAATCAAAAGCGAAATTTGATGAGAATCTAATGGTTCTTTTACTTTCGAGCTTCCATAAACTATGCAAAACAGAGCGATAATCAAACACTCTGTTTTTTTAATGTTCAAATTACAAAACGTCCAAAATAACCTTTGACAGATTCCATTTTGAAATAAGGGCAAAGTTGGGGGTGTTCTGCACTGAATTAAATGGCGTAGACTTCATCAGATCATTGCTATGTGGTATTGCTATCGAAAATTTATGGTTTTACGACTGTGATAAGAGGACAGGCATATTACAGACTAGGTTGAGGATTGCAAAAATTCGATATTCCAACAAAGTAAGGCTTGTCGAATATAATGTTATAGTGTATAATCTGCATATAGCGAATGTTGTCATATAAAACTTGTGCAAAAATGTAGTAGAAAGCTATTGACTTCTACATTCTTTCATACTATAATGACGGAAATGGAAAAATAAACCATAACAAAAGCATGGGAAATATAGTTGTGATGTATAAATCATTTTCTATAACCTATAAGGAGGAACATTTAATGGGTGACAAAAAAGTTACTGTTTTAATGGCAGATGATAACAACGAATTTTGTGATGTTATCACAGGGTATTTGAGTAAAGAACCTGATTTGGAAGTTATTGGTGTAGCACATGATGGTGAAGAAGCTCTTGCAAAAATTTATGAGCTAAAACCTGATGTAGTTATTGTTGATGGTGTTATGCCAAAGTTGGACGGGTTAGGCGTTTTGGAGAAGCTGAACCTTAATGAACCACAAGATTACACACCAATCTGTATTGTATTGTCTGCTATAACACAAGATAAAATTATTCAAAAAGCAATTGAACTTGGGGCTGAGTACTACATAGCCAAGCCCTTTGATTTGGAGTCTTTGGTTTCTCGTATACGTCAGTTAAAAGACCAATTAAGCGGACCATTCCAAAAAGGTGTTGGCGCACGTAGTCAAAAGAATAGAGAAGTCAATTTGGAAACAAAAATTACAGGCATTTTGCATGAAATTGGTGTACCCGCACATATTCGCGGATATCACTATATGCGTGAAGCAATAATGATGGCAGTGGATGATTTGGATATACTTAACTACATCACAAAAGAATTATATCCTACAATTGCCAGAAAGTGCAATACTACACCCAGTCGTGTAGAACGTGCTATTCGTCATGCAATTGAAGTTGCATGGAGTCGTGGAAGAGTAGAAATAATTGACAAATTATTCGGTTACACAATTAACAATCACAAAGGCAAACCAACAAACAGTGAGTTTATTGCCCTAATTGCAGATAAATTAAGATTAGAACTTAAAGCAAGTTAGTATTTTTTCATCAAAAAAGGAGCTGTTATAATAGCTCCTTTTTAATTCCTTGACTTATCTTGCAACTTAGTAAGCGTCAAATAAAACCACGTCTAGTCGTAGACGTGGTTTTATTTGACGCTTACTAAAAAAGAGCTATTTGTTTCACCTATAGTAGCATAAATCACTTTATTTTTTCTTACATCAATGGCAGGTTTTCTTCTGTCTTTTTTGTCTATCTTTTTGTTGCATTTTCCCATTAAAAAAGCAGGATATTTTTTAAATACCTTGCTTTTTCTTTCGAGAAACCATTAATTTGGGCTTAACTTAATGACATTACGCCTTTTGTGTTCTTTTTTTGCTTGGCATTTTATATCAGTTTCCTAGCACAAAAAAATCGTGCGTAAGCACGATTTTTTAAGGATAAGGATACAAGAGGCAAAGCCCCTCAAGGTTTTAACAACATGTTAATCGGTGAAAGAATACACGATATTTAATGACTCACTCAAAACCATCTGAGTCTTGGTTACAGCTTTCACTACTTTCGTGACGCTTTTATTTAGTGCATTTATATCATTGAATGCAGTTGCATCCGTGTTATCCCTTTGAATTTCCAGTACGCGTTGCATCATTTCGCCTTCTGCGTTTAACATATGGCTAAAGGCTGTATCTATCAGTGCAATTGACGTTATCGTATCAGTGACCGCCCTTTTGCGTGGGCTAGTATCTTCCAGTCGAACGCACACTATTTTGCTTTGAACAACGGCTTTTCCAGAGATAGCTGTTGCACTACTGCAGAGTATTGCTGATTTATAATGCAATCTTTTCAACTTGAAACGTAAGCGTTGATGAAGCTCCAATTGCGACATCGTTAAAATTCACAACTAGAGTACCAGAAACTGCATCGTAAGTGTAATCAGTATCAAGTACTAATACTGTTCCGTCAAGCATTACGCTACCATCTACTAAGGCTACTAAAGTTGGATCTTGTACTGTAGTTACCACTGGCGCAACATATGGATATAATCCACTTGGGTTAGAAATCACGATTGTATACGTTAGTGCGCCGTCTGCCCAAACTTGTTGATCAGCAGACATTGTTATTGAAAGCCCATCTGTCATGATTACAGATACAACATTTGAACTCAACGATAAGCTTTGGCCATTATAGGTTCCCAGAGCACCCGCTTGATTTAAGAGTGTTGAATCAGCCATTATTTTCCCTCCTTTGTATATATGATTGTGCGGCTATAGAGCCTGTACGCTAGTAAGATATGATTGAGGGCTAATAAGTGTTACACTTAGACTAAAAACCGTGGGGTGAAACCCCACGATAGTTTATTTTATTCCGTATCAACAATCCACTTGATGCTTGCCATGTATTCCTCATCAGCAAAGAAAGTTACATTATCGCCTTTCAACAGTATTCCCCTTGTGTCATCCCACGTTATTGGAGTATCCCCACCGCTTGTTCCATCGTTGGTAAAAATTACTACGGGATTGTCTCCAAGGGGGTAGACTTGGTCGTTTTCATCTATATAAACAAGCGCACCAGCTAATGTATGCGTGGGATTAATCTTGCTGGTCATATCCGCATTAATCGTTGCCGAAAGTTGCCAGGGTGTAGGGGATACACGGGTATCGCTTACCACCACCTGCTGCCAAATCGCATCCCTCCCATATAGAAGCATATTTGCAACGTCTAGTGGGGTCATTATAAAAGATAAGTCATCATCAGGTACAGAAAGAGTCAATTTCCCTGAATCAACAGCGTTTTGTGTAATAACTCCAGTTAAAAAAGGAATATGCGCCGTAACCGTTACAGCTGCATCCAATTCAATGATTGTTGATGGTACTATATTAAAAGAACCGCTTGAATCAGCTGTTCCCGTATCAGTATAAGGTTCTCCACCTGATACATAGTCTATTTGAATATCCGCATTTGCCATTGTTGTGCCGCTGATTGGAAATTGACCATCTACTATAGGGTTTAGAGTAAGAAGATTCCCTAGTGATAAAACTTGATCAGTTCCAGGGCTAAAATTTGTAAGGCTAGGAAGACCACTTATTTCCTCCGTTGTAAAATTATTAGAACTTACTGACCACGCAGATGATGTGGCTGTTCCAGCAATAGCAATCGGCGTATAGCTAGTGGAGGGGGGAGAATTGTATCTGTACCACTTGAAATTGGGTGTATCATTTATACCTCCAGGGTCAGAACTGCTTGCATTAGTCCAAAGATTTATTTGTTCTGCGGATATGTTAAAAGTATTTGCCCCCCCTCTCGTTGTAATTGCTGATGCCCCATTACCATAAAGTACGAAACTTTGTGGATTTATAATTGAAATAGACGCTGATGTCTCAAAATAAAGTGGCGAAACCGAACTTAATGTGCTCTGTATAAATACATTTGCTCCACTTCCTACAGTCAAACTGTTGTAAAGAACCAAAGGCGGGGAATCAGCAATTACAGCACCTGCTGCTGGTTGTACAATAAGTGATGAATTATCCGATAGTGTTAACGAATTGGCGTAATGCCCGTTGTTTGGGAACATGCCAAGTACAGGATAAAAAGAAACGCTTGCACTAACTCCGATAGTGATATCTGGGCGAATATCCGTATAAAAACAGTAGCTTGTTGTATTAAAAATCACATTTGAATTTTCTTCGATTACAAGACTAGGATTGATGCCTGATCGAAACCAAAACATAGCATGTGCTCCGTTAATTGCTTGATGATTGATTGTGGTGTTGCCTCCTATAGTTATATTGCTTATTTCGCCTACTTCTTCAGCGTCACATGCTGTTGATGCAACACTGCTATAGGTGACATCAATTAGAGTGTTATAGCCAAGTGAATTAAAAATAAGCTGCGGTCCCGTATAGTTAACATTAATATAGTTGGTGGTAATGCCACTTACACCATCATAAACGCAAACAATACCATAATAGTTACTCCCTATAATATTCATGTTTTGCAATGTAATAACCAATGACCCGCTGTTTTGTACGCTTATTGTATCATTAGAGGATGAACTATTCACATCTGTAAAGGTTTGAACCGTCCCAGAATCATCAAGTGGATAAGTACCATCAATAACAATGTTGGTTTTGCTAGGCAGTATAATCACGCCTTGCGTAAGCGTCATATTGTTGGCAAGATATATTGTTGTATAATTGTTGTCGGTAGATAGCAAACTTCGCAATTCTGCTTCTGTTTCTGCGGCAACTGTAGTTGCATCAATAATAATCATAATTTTTCTCCTTCAGCATTTACCTATATAGTCGTATCAATAGAAAGCGGTTAAAACTGTACCGTTGAAGGGGCGGCACACCCCTATGAGCAATTTATACTGCATACCATTTTCAACTGTAGATTCGCACTATAATGTATGCGCTGTTATGGAGAAACTGTTCCTAAATCCTTTTTAAACACGCCATAATGTTCATTTGAAATAAAAAATGAAATTACAACCACCCGCTAAGCGGGTGGTTTGATGTCCGCCTATAAGGCGGTTGGTGCTGGTTACGCCTATTGGCGCATTGAGAGGTTCGTCAAGCACATTAAATTTTCGGGCTGCTGCTAAAGCAGCCTATTTTCTTATTTTGCCTTTTTGTACTGGCTCACCCGTAAACGGGTCGATATATTGCGTTGGTGTCATATCCTCTATCTGCCATCAAGCCTTTGCTGTTGCAGACCTGAAAACGATTTGTTACGCACCAAACGAGGAAACTGGATCCAAGATTGGCTGAGATTTTTGGAGAACTGTCCATGGCCTTCGAAGGGCGACTTTGAAACTGCATGAACAAGGGCTTTGTGAAGAACTACGCTTCACAAAGCCCCGTATCTATTTTCTTTGTAATTCACCCAAAGTCAAGGTCGGAGAGTATTCTTCGGGATGGTTTTCCCGAAAAAATCTTCCTCCTCCCCCTGACTTCTCTATCATGATACAATTTATATGTCATTATGATGGAGAAGTTAATTTTACAGAAAATTGTTTACATTATCATTTAAATCTTGTTTTTGTGCTGTTAGCACAATTGTAGAGCGCTCTTTTATTGACACATGGCTTTCAATCACTAGAACACTACACTCATTGTATGGATCATTATCATGCCAATCGTCTTTGCTTGTATTCACCTCAATTTTCCAGTCCATATTTTTCGGAAGTTGCGGAAGTTCTATGTTCATACTTTCCCAGTACGCATTGATTATAATTAGAACAATATCATCCTGTCCATCTTCATTTTGACCAGCAAACATCACACCTATAACATGATCAGATTCAATTTTCCACGGTTTTTCCCCATGAAAACTCACACTGGGAAAGTCACATGAACATAGTTTCGTCTCTTTGCGAACAACATCATGTTTTTTACGAAAAGAAATCATAAATTTAAAGAATTCGAAAATATCACGATGCTTTGAAATATATCCCCAATCCAGCCATGATATTTCATTATCCTGACAATATGCATTGTTATTACCAAACTGCGTATTACAAAACTCGTCCCCCATAAAAAACATAGGTGTACCACGACTACACATTAAAGTAGCAACAGCGTTTTTTATTAATCGCTTACGAAGTGAGTTAATAACAGGATCATCAGTCTCACCTTCTATACCGCAATTCCAACTATTATTATTGTTATCACCATCTGTACAATTCCAACCATTATCATAATTATGCTTGATTTGATAAGTATACATATCATACAATGTATAACCATCATGGCAATTAAGAAAGTTTACAGAAGGATTCTCACTTCCATTTATTGGATTATACATATCATGCGATCCAGCTATTCTTTCTGCTGCATTCCAAGCAAATCCGTTATCGCCTTTTAGGAAGCATCTCAACTCGTCTCTATAGCGCCCGTTCCACTCAGCCCATCGATTCCACGAAGGAAATGTTCCAACCTGATACATTCCGCCAGCATCCCATGCCTCTGCAATTAGCTTTACATTACACAAAACGGGATCATATGCCAAACTTTTCAACAAGGGTGGTGAACTCATCGGTGAACCATCCACATTACGGCCTAAAATTGATGCTAGGTCAAAACGAAAGCCACTAATCCGGTATTCAATTACCCAATAACGTAGGCACTCCAATATCATATTTTTTACAATAGGATGGTTGCAATTCATGGTGTTACCGCATCCACTGAAATTGTAATACATACTTTCAGGGGTCAACATATAATAAATATTATTATCGAGTCCTTTGAATGAAAATATTGAACCATCTTCATTACCCTCTGCAGTGTGGTTAAATACAACATCTAAAATGACTTCAATCCCATTGCTGTTTAGTGTTTTAATCAGTTCTTTTAACTCACTCGCTTTTTGCCTATAGTCTGGATTTGATGAAAAACTTGCTTTAGGAGCAAAAAAACCAACAGTATTGTAACCAGTATAATCCAAGAGCAATTTGCCTTTATGCACCCTTGAGTTTCTCATCTCATCAAATTCAAAAACAGGCATAAGTTCTAAACAATTGACACCCAGCTCTTTTAAATATGGAATTTTTTCTATAATACCCATAAATGTTCCTGGAGACTTTACACCAGATGAATTATGTTTTGTAAATCCCCTAACATGCATTTCATAGATAATTAAGTCTGCCATTGGGATATGGAGATGAGACATACCACCCCAGTCAAAGTTATCACTAATCACTCGACCTCTATAAGGGGGCGTGTTATTAGCACGAAATTCTCCCCACTTGTCAAGACCTGAAACTGCTCTTGCATAGGGGTCTAATAAAAGATTGTCCTTGTCAAACAATAAACCACGTTTAGGGTCGTTAACTCCATCTAAGCGGTAAACATATTCTAAGTTGTGAATATCTAACCCGTATATAATCATAGAATACACACTACCTACTTTATAGTGTTCTGGAAATGGCAATGATGCGAACGGTACATTCTCTCCTGAGCGAAATAACACAAGTTCACAATAAATTGCATGAGTGGAGTGAATTGTAAAACTTACCCCATAAGGCAAAACAGTAGCTCCATTAACCCCAAATAAACCAGGACGAACATCGTATCCAGAAATTTTATCAAGTGGAGCAAAATTGGTTTCATATTTATTGTAAACGATTACATCATTCTTTTTTGCTTCTATTTTTTCAGTTAACAAAACAAATTCTCCTTTTATTGCGGAAATGATATTAAATTCTCAACCTCAAACAAATCATTACATATAGTGCAAGCAAGCCGTTTGATTTCGCATGAAATTTGAGCCATATCTGGTATAAGAATTACTGGCATTCCCGCTAACGAAGCCCCTATCACTCCAGGGGGAGAATCTTCAATTACGACACAATCGACTGGCAGCACATTACAATGTTTTGCTACTTTTCGATATATTTCAGGATTCGGCTTACCATATTTGACTTCATCACCTCCAAATATTACTTCAAAGCGATTTATCAAATCAGCTAATCCAAACATGTGTGCAGCTTTATTTTTTTTGTAGATGTTGCCACATATTTTTTTATACCAAGACTATCCAAACGATCAAGTAAAAGTCAAAATGCCCTGTTTTAAAGGTATACCGTGTTCTTTTATATACAAATATTTGTGTGCTTCTTGCAACTGTTCTGCTTTTTCAAAATCAAAATCTTGACCATAATATTCAATCAATATTTTACGATCAAAACCATCTGACACACTTATTCCTATTGTTTGTTCATAGATTTTTTTAGGAAAGGCAGCATATCCCATTGATTCTATGGCTGATACCATACACTCGTATGACAAATGTTCTGTATCAAAAACTACACCATCCATGTCAAATATAATTAACTTTGGTGTTGTTTTTTTCGTCATTTCTTATTCCTTGTACCGCAATAAAGAGCATATCACGAAATTATGGTAAATGCAATACTACGAATTATCCATAAAATATCAATGCTCTTTTATGACTTCAATAATAAGTGTCAGCTTCATATGATGAAACCAAAATAATGCTTATATAAAGCATCGCAATAACAATGTTTCAGTATATTTACTTCAATGCGACGTATTTAACGCTTCATCAACAAAAATTCCTAATGCCGCACGCTCTTCCTTTGTAAAAAATATTGCTGTATTGAAATTTATGTTATGTTCAAGCAACAAATATATAAAGTTACCGACAGAAGATATCAATTCTTCTATTTTTTTATCATTTGTTAAGTACTCCACTGATACATCACGTGCTAAAATTATCTCCTTTAATTTCAGAGATTCCATTATTTCAATGACTGCACGATAATCCTGAAGACTATCATTCAAACCAGGCATGATGATATATTTTAACACTATTTGGGTTGAAGTTATGGCTATCTCATGATATTTTCTCAAAAACGTCAAATCATAATGAAGGCTGGAGTTCTGGAAATGATACCGCTCAAAGAAAGTATCCATGATATAGGTGGTTTAGAAAACTTGAAAGGATGGCTACACAAGAAAACCAAAGTATTCAATGATACTGCAAGAGCCAAAGAATCTGGAGTATCTATCCCCAAATGTGTGTTGATAGCTGGTATTCCTGGCTGCGGGAAATCCCTAACGGCAAAAGCGGCAGGCGCATTGTTTGACGTACCATTACTCCGTTTGGATATGGGTCGGCTGATGGGAAGATATGTAGGTGAATCAGAAGAAAATATGCGTAAGGCAATTCGACTGGCAGAAGCAATTTCTCCTTGTATATTGTGGGTTGATGAATTAGAAAAAGCCTTTGCATGGATTGGTGGTATCGCAAGGCGGCTGACCAAGGATATGAAGAGGCTCTTGAAGCATTAGCTAGGCTTGATCCAAAATCTCTTGAATTACCTGAGCTTATATTATATGCAGTTTGTGGTAGAGTGGGTCTTGATAATATACAAGTAGGCGTTGCATCAGGGAATATTGAAATCTCTTTTCATGATTTCGTTGGGTCTAAAAACAATTCGATTTTACGACATTTAGAAAAGATACCATCTGACCTACTGGCATGCATCCAAATTGAAGGCGAAGCCATTAAAGATGCTAACGACAAGCAAATGATAATTTCCTATGCTTACAAAAAATTAGAGATGGTGGAATGGTATATTGAACTCATAACTGTTGGGTCGAAAAAATATATTGTTTCCCAATAAACGAGACAATTATCCAGCACTAAGCAACAACTACAGAGTCTTATTAAAAAAATCATGGACACACCCATACCTTCATCGTCTGCATCACTAATCTCAATAAATTATCACAAAGGATATGAGGGTTGATTATCTAAAACAAGGAGGAATTGTATGATATTTAAAAGATTGATTCATCTAATTAAGCCTCCCCTGTGCCAAATGCCCCTATATGTGAAGCAGGTTGTATGTGTTGTTAATCCATGTTCTGAATGCAGACGAAATAACTATCTTACCTATTATACTCTTACGAACAAAGGTCAATCAAAGCTACATTTACCCAAAAAAGAAATTGTTTTTAAATAAACGCCAGAGTCTACTTATAATAACATGAGTGGACTTTATTTTTTTGTATAATACACATGAATATTTATATATTCTCTTTATGTAACACAATAAAATATATTGAAAGGATATTTAAATATGATAAATAAAATATTGTCATTGGAAGATGGCGACAATCGTTCAGAGTTAGATTTATTTAACGAAATGATGAGGTTTCATTTCGATGAATCCTCACAGGAAGATGATGCAATTATTCAACAACCCAATCAACCATCAACAGTAGGAGAATACATCAAAACCAATCGCATTAGAATCATCTACATTGTTACTAAAGTTTGACAACAACAGAGAGAGTCGTAGAAACCCAAAATCAGAAGACGGAAGATACGTTAAAAGTCAAATGATTTTGGAGAATGATAAAACTACGATTTATTTGACGCTTACATTTATCACTATTTCCCTAGCGTGCCTTTCGTAGTTCTTCTTATTGCATGGTACTTCAAAGATGAGGTGCGGAAACTGTGGATAGCAGTTGTATATTTATTGTTGGTAATTGGTCTGTTCGTAAGCCCACACAGAGTCCCTAATATCGCTATTGTTAGCGTTCTCCCTACACTATGGGTATGCCCATTGTGTGTTCTGCTCTTTCCAACACTTCCACAATACCTTACCATAGCTAATTTCTCCATGCTTATATTATATCATGGAAATAAATGTCTCAATTTTTTGCCGCGATGTGACTATATTAGATCTTGACTAATAAAAATCATTCTTGTATACTATGCGCAGTTGCAGTTGTGGCGGAATTGGCATACGCGCTAGACTAAGGATCTAGTGGTCATTGCGACCTTGGGGGTTCGAGTCCCCCCAACTGCATATGAGTAAAACATGATAAACAAGGGTTTCTCAAGAAATTGGGAAGCTCTTGTTTTATCATTTAATACCTTTTTGCATGAGTTTTCTAACAAAATCTTAATTAATCCCTATTTCTAACAAACTACCAATGGTGTATGCAGCTTCTTTTTTTCCTTTAGCATCAAGGTGTCCATATGCTTGTGTCAAGACCTCCATAAAAAATAATTTCAAAATATTTTACGGAACATATGATAGGTTTCGGTATAAACCCTAACGGATGGCTTATTATAGCACTTCTCTCTTGCTCTGCAAAAACTCTGCTAATGTTTTTACAAAAAATGGTTGTTCATGAAAGCCGTTCAAGGCAATAAGGCGAACCCCTCTTGCCTTGGCGTAGCTTATCCATTCTTCTAAGAGAAACGCATTACGAGCGATGCGATTGATACAGCTAACAATTACAGTATGAATCTGGCCTTTCTCTATATCTGCTTGCATTTTGGAAAAGGCGGGGCTGTTTAGGAAGTTTGCGCTGTAGCCATTATCCAAATACTCCATGCAGTTCACAGACCCTTGTTGCTTGACATATTCACGCAGCTTATGAAGTTGAATATATACTCTTTGTTATCAAGCTGATTGAAACTTGCCACACGGTAGTAAACCGCCACTTTTACTTTTTGTGGCTCTGTGGTTTGTGGTTCTGTGGTCTTTAGTGGCGTAGTCTGTGATGGTGGTTGCGACCGTTGATTAGTGATAGTTTCCACGATTATTTCCCCTTTTTTGCAAATCCAGTTCTTGATAGCACTCTCCGAATCTCCAAGAGATTTCCATTTCCTCCGCTGATGTAACACGGATTTCTTTGATAAGCCCCTGTAGCATTTCTCGTGTGAGTTCTTCTTGCCCGAAGTATGGTTTATGGCTTTCCATAAGCGCCGTGGCATTTTCGCTTTGGGTTTCGAGTATTGCCAACTGCTCCGTCAGTTCTTGTATGACGATTGCTGTCTGGGCTTTTTTGTTTTGGTAGGCTTCTTTGGATAGCTTGCCGTCCAAATACTGCTCTAGCAAATTACCTTGGGTTAGCTTCAATCTTTTCAGCCGTTTTTCATGCTCTTGCTTTTCGGCTTCAAGATTGTTGATATTGGTCTGTCTGCCCGCTATCATGGATTCCTCGGAAGATTGCACCAATGCCAGCTTTGTTTTGATTATAGCGAAAATAGTATCAATCAAAATCGGCTCGTCAATCTTCGCCTGTTCGCAGCCATATCCCAAATTGAAATTATGGCAGTAGAAGCGTTTGCGGTATCGGTTCTCAAATACCAAAGTTTTGTTGCAATGGTTGCATTTCAGCATACCCACAAAAATACTTCTCGGCTTGTCGGGTCGGATGATTTCTTTCCGTGTGCGAAAAACCGCCTGTGCCTTTTGGAATGTTTCTTCGCTTACAATGGCTTCATGCGTACCCGGCACAACTACCCATTGCTCTTTAGGAATTAGGATTGCCTTTTGACCTCTTGATTTTTCGTACTTACCGCTAACCATATTCCCGATATACCGCTCGTCTTGTAGAATACGTCGTACAATATCGCCAGTCCATATGGCTGCCGTGTTCATTTGTACATAGTGCTTTTTATCGGTGGAGTTGCTTTTATTGTAGGCGTTGGGGGTTAGAATCCCCTCGTCATTCAACTTCATGGCGATTTTCCTTGCGTTATCACCATTTACCGCATATTCAAACATTCGCCTTACGATTTCAGCGGCGGGTGGGTCAATAACCAGTTTCTTTTTCTCCACCTTGTTTGTGTAGCCATATATAGCGTAGCAAGAGATATAATCCCCTTTTTTCATAAGGGTTTTACGCGCACTCCGAATCTTTTTGGACAAATCCTTGCTATTAAGGTCATAGATAATATTTTTCATTGCCATATCTATACCAAGCGAAGCAGGGGCGGTTTTGCTATCATATTGTTCATTTACGGCTATAAACCTTATACGAAGGAAAGGGAAAATCTGGTCGAGATAATCACTTACCTCAATATAATTTCTGCCGAAGCGTGAAAAATCCTTGACGATTATGCAGTTTACTTTCTTCGCCTTTATAGCGTTCATCATACTGATAAATCCAGGGCGGTTGAAATTCATGCCTGTGTAACCATCGTCAAAAAATTCCACTACTTCACAGCCCTGTAAATCCTCTTGTCGTGATATATATTGGTCGAGCAAATCCCGCTGATTTTTTATGCTCTCGCTATCGCCTGCCTTGCCATCATCAACAGAAAAGCGTAGATATTTTGCAATAACCATTATTGCCCACCTGCCTTTTTTAAATCGGTGGTGACAATGGCATCGTCACTATCAATAGCGTTGTTTGTGCTGATGGCGGTTAAGCCTACTTCTCCGTTTATTCCAACAAAGCTACATAAGGCTTTGTATTCGTCCTCGTACCGCCACACAATTTCTATGCTGTCCGTACTGTGAATAATGATTTTTTCCACAAGTTCAGTCAGCATTTCCCTTGTGAGAGCTTTTTGGCTCTTAAACTTCACAAATGCCGTTATGCGTTTGTTATCTTTGGAATAGGCAGAAGATAACCGTGTGTGTTCCTGTTGTAGTTCCGCAAGTTCATTTTGCAGACGGTCGGCTTCCTCGGTGTAGCTGTCTTTCATGTCCTTAAATTCTTGCTCAGTGATTAGTTCGTCACCAAAAGAATCAAAAAGACGGCTTTTTAGGGCAGAATTACGCTTTATGCGAGTTTCTGTGTTGCGGATAGTCTGCTGTAAGCCATTGAGAGTATCTAAATGACTTTTGCTTTTGGAAGCCTTATCAAGCAGTTTCCGAACATCAACGGAGATTGCGATTTCCTTTTTAATAGCCCCAAAGAGAGCATCAATTAAAACACTTTCCTTTATCATTTCCGTATCGCAGTTAGGATTGGCACGGCGCATATTGCAGATGTAATAACGCAAATGCTTCCAGTTGCTATCAACCCTGTGTTGCATTGTCTTGTTGCAGTTAGGGCAATGCAAAAGACTTTTGAAAAGATTCTCGCCCTTGTTTTTGTTGCGTTTACGGAAGTTTATATTGTATCTGTCAATATTCTTCTTGGTGGCGGCTTGGGCAGCTTCCCAAAGTTCATCACTAACAATGGGTTCGTGGGTATTACGCACTACTACCCAACCATCACTTTTAAGCTGTTTTTGCTTGCCATTTACCATAGGTCGGGTATATTTCCGTTGTGCCATATGCCCTGCAAACGCAGGATTTTTGATAATCGTAGAAACGCTTGCATCCGTCCACAATCGCCCGTCCTTCGGTGGGGTTTTATATTTGCCGTTAGCAATATTCCGCATACGTGGTGATGGAATTTCCATTTCGTTAAGTTTGCGGGCTATTGCCATAAATCCAAGCCCTTCTACTTTCCACTCAAAAATCTGCTTTATAAGCGGGGCAGTTTCGGGGTCAATAACCAAACGATTATTATTTTCTTCGGATTTCAAATATCCGTATGGGGCAGACCAACCAATAAAATCACCGTTGTTCTGCTTGGTGGTAAACATGGCTTTAATTCGCCGTGAAGTATCGGTAACATAGGCGTGGTTTACGATATTGCGGAGCGTTACCATAATATCAGCAGGGCTACTTTTTTCGGAATCATAGCCGTCATTCACAGACACGAACCTAACGCCCATGAATGGGAAAATCTTCTCAATATAGTTCCCGGTTTCGATATAATTTCTGCCGAACCTTGATAAATCCTTAACCACAATCGCATTAACTTTGCCGTCTTTTATATCGTCCATCATGCGGTTAAAATCGTCACGGTCGAAGTTCGAGCCTGTAAACCCGTTATCGCAGTACACGGCGTAGAGTGCCATATCTTCCTGTTCTTCTATGAAGTTAAGAAGCATTTCCTTTTGGGCTTCGATTGAGTAGCCATCATCAAGGTTGTTATCTTCAAGGGAAAGGCGGGTATATACTGCTGTGTTGAATTTCGGTTGAATTGCTATAGTTGCGGTGATGGTTTCACCTGCTGTAGGCAATTGGGGCTTTCTGCTTTTTCTCGGCATATTAGACAACCTCCCCAGCTGCATGGTCGAGCAGCAACGCGCTTTTTGCGTTGCGACCAGACCTTCCGTTGCAATCCGCTTGGATGGGTTGGGCTGCCTGTATATTCACGATATATTCCAAAATACGCTCATATTTGCCTTGGTACTTAAATGCAACCTCTATACGCTTATCTTGGTGGACGATAATCTGCTCAATAAGCGTAACAGCTACAGGGCGGGTCAATTCGGTTATATCTTTGTGCTTTTTGAATTGCTCTACCCAGTCATGGCTACCCTTGGTTTCCCAAAGTTCGGAATACTCGGCCTTTAGCTTGGCAAGGGATTCATGCAGTCTTGTTTTCAGACGGTTGTACCGCTCAATTTCCTCTACCTTTTGAGTTATCAAGCGGTCGGTTTGGCGTAGTTCGTCACGCTTAACGGGAAGCGTGTTCACATACTCCAACATTTCTTCCATGTTCATAAGGTTAGCGATATGACGGCGAAGCACTAACAAAACTACATCTTCCAGTTTGGTATCGCTGATACGGTGACTGGTGCATGATTTATCATTTTTATGGCTAACGCATAAATAATAGGCGTACTCTCTGCCTTTTTGCTTAACGCCGTTACGGACAAGATTCCTATGGCAATCGGAGCAGAAAAGCAGACCGCTAAACAGATACGCCGTTTCCATATGCGGAGCAATCCGTATATCCTGTTTCAGAACAGAATTTACAGCCGTGAATATTTCAGCAGTAATAATGGGGTCGTGGTTATTCTCGATACGAACCCACTCTGATTCAGGCTTTACGGTAAGTCTTTTAATTTTATGGTTAGGGCTACTCTTTTTACCCTGCACCAATACCCCTGTATAAATCTCATTTTTCAGCATACGCCCAATGGTTACAGCAGTCCAAGAGGATTTTGAGTTGATTTGAAAACCGCTCTTGAAATTCATGCCGCAATGTTGTTTATAATCCATTGGAGATAATACGCCTTTTTCGTTCAGCCTGTCGGCTATACGCTGTTGGCTCAATCCTTCCAGCTTCCAAGCAAAAATATCACGGACAATGCCAGCGGCGTAGTCATCAATAACAATACGGTGCCTGTCGGTTTTATCTTTGCAGTAGCCATACACAACAAAAGGACTTACAAAATCGCCTTTAAGCCGTTTGGTTTGCAAATGGCTTCTGATTCTGATGGAAGCATCACGGGAAGAAGCATCATTTATCAAGTTGCGAAAAGGAATTATAAGGCTGTCGCTTTGACTTTTTGCTAAACTATCATAAGCATCGTTGATTGCGATAAACCTAATATTCTTTTCGGGAAACTTCTGCTCCAAGTAACGCCTGGCTTCAATATAATTTCTGCCGAACCTTGAAAGGTCTTTGACAACGATGCAGTCTACTTTTCCTGCTTCAATCGCACGAAGTAAACGCAAAAATGCGGGTCGTTGAAAATCAACCCCGCTGTAGCCATCGTCAATAAAATTGTCCACAAACTCTAAATCCATTCTTGCAGATAAAAAGTCATGGATTAGGTCTAATTGGTTGGCTATGCTTTCACTTGTGCCAACTTCTTTTTCTTTACCATTATCCCTGTCTTTGGCAACATCTTCTTTGGAAAGACGAGCGTAAACAGCGACACGGTAAACCTTGTCGTTCAAAATTTGATTCATAACATGAACCTCCGATTTGTGTGTTTTATTCATCAGCAAAACACGCAAAATCGGGATTCACGCCGATACTATGCCTTACTGATAATTGTAGCGCATGGGATATGCGATGTCCATACCTTTTTTCTAATATCAATTGCCGTTTTATTAGCAATTCTCATATCAGCGTACCGATGTACTGTCCCAAGCAATCTTCAAGGGTCGTTCCGTTGTTTGAGAATTTTTCCTTAATGACTATCCCCTTATATATGTAACAGTAGGGATTTCCGATTTGCTTTACATAGTCCAGTAGGCGTTCATGCCCTGAAAGGCTTTCGTTGACTTGAACATCTTTTAAGTCAACAAGTGAAGCCTTGTCTACCGTGCGAATATCAACATCACGCATGGCGGTTATGCTTTGTATCATCTATACCACTCCATTCATATTTTTTGTTTTCCCTTTTTCAAGGGCAGAATGATACGGCAGATGAAAATTACTCCACCTGCCGCATAGTTTCCGCACTTGAAAACTTAACTGGTCTGCTTAAATATCAAAAACCTAATTTTACAGGCCACAAAAAGGCAGACCAGCCAAACTTGCGAATTTATACAATGTGCCGTATTTGTCCTGTCCTCGGCATTAGGCATAATCCCAAACCGCTCTTGGTATGTACCCGAAAGAAGTCGGGCGGTTCGCACTCTCCCCATGCTTATGGCAAGCCGTCCAATGCGGTGAAGCGTTCAAGACGGAAGTATCATTATCTCTGGCTGTGGGTCATGGCGGCGTGGCGTTACCTGCGCCCCGCTGGGGTAAAAGTTAATCGCTCACCATTGGCGTTGATTTGCAATACCTTTGGGTTGTGGCGGCTTTTACTCCATCGCTATACACAGTCAGAATGTATTTGGGTTATGGGTATGACTGCCTTTTTATGGTGCTTGGCAGTATTTTTCAAGGTACGATTGAGGGTTTTTTACGGAAGCTCCCACTTATGAATTTTCCATAACTCTCCCGAAAAATAAAAAAGTCCCTCTATATCTAAAGGACTGGAATCAAAGTTTTGTATATGCGGATTGAAAAATAATCAATAAAAAACGCCTGGCAGTTTTTCCGCTAGGCGTTTCCTTATCTTCTACTATTCAATTTCAGGCGGTAGGTTTCGGAACAAATCACAATCATAAAAATCCGCTATGTATAAATCTAGCCCATCACATAGCTTTTTGACTGTTACCGCACTTACATCCCTTCGCTCTGGTTCTAGCATACTGTACACCGTTGATGGTGTTACCCGTGCAAGTTCTGTAAATGATATATTGCGTTCGGTGCAAATTTGCTTGAACCGCTCTGCAATTGCATCCTTTACCTTCATTTAATCACCAACTTTGTCGATTAGTTCATCTTTTACAATAGCAAATACATACGCCGCAACGTATACGCACTTGCGTATTTTTTGAAATTCTGATAAACTAATTTCGTGTGTCTTTCGGGAAAAGAGCGGCTCTATCAATAGATGAAGCCGCTCGGCATTGCTGCTGTAAAGACTATTCAGCAGTAGCTATTTAGTTGGCGAGATACTCTTTAAGTTGCTTTAACGCTCGTTTGATAGTGTGTCCTATTGCTGTGTAGTTCACACCCTCCAACTCTGCAATTTGCCGATACGTTAGATTGTGTACAAAGTATAGTAACAACCTTCGGCGTTGAACCTCGGACAGTTTTTCTATAGCCGCATAAAGCTGTTTATAACTGTCCATTCTAATAACAAGGTCAGCGATGTCCTCCTGTGGTGGCGTGTGTAGAGTGTCCAATTCATCCACGCTTTCCACAAAGTCAAGACGGCGCTTGTCCTGCCGCCTTTGGGAACGGATTTGTCGGTCTGTCTGCTCCAGCAGTTCTTTGACCGTGATGGAAACATCAAGGCTTATCCGTTTCCCATTGGCGAGTTTATATATGATACCCACATTGGGCTTGTCCATCGTGTATTCCTCCAATTCATCAATTGTTGTTGCAGTTGACGGATGGAGGAACGGCAGTGAACGCGCCCTTGGGATTAAACGACAATGAAAAATAAAGACGCTCAAAGAAGGGGAACCTCTTTGAGCGTTTTTATGTAAAATGGCGCGCCAAAAGCACAGCGTAAAACTACCTTCAATATTGCAAAAGCGGAAGTATGCCGTTATTAGTGTGCGTTTAGTTTATTTTAGGGTAGGCCGTTACTGTATCGTAACAGCCTTGTACTATATATTAGTTCAAGAACAACATGGAACATTAAAAACCCCTCCAGTCATGGTTAAAAAATGTGTAATGTGAAATAAAGTTATTTTTTCAACAAAAAGAGCCGATAACCGTGATTGCTCACAAGTTATCGGCTCTGCGTCTAAGCGTCTGGCTCGTTTCAGTTGCTATGTTTCAATAACTATCATCCCAAATCAATCTGCCACCAAAACTTCTGCATTACAAAAAAGACTTAACACATTCGGCATCGGTGAATAAAATACCGTTAATGCCCTCACTCATAGCCACTTCAACATTCTCAGCTATGTCGTCAAAGAATACACAATCTTTGGGCGAAAGTTTGTACATACATAAAAGCCTGCGATAAATTTCTATTTCTGGCTTAATTATTTGAACATCACACGAAAACACCCCACCATCAAACAACGAGAAGAATGGATACTTTTCCATAACGTAATTACGAAGTTCGTTATGATAATTTGAAAGGTAATATAGATTATGCCCATGCGCCTTGAGTTTTGGTAGCAAATCAATAGTATCGGATATAGGCGTAAGCATTTCATTTAACCTCTGCATGGTAAGGGTAATCTCTGCCCTGTAATCTGGTTCACGCAAACAAAAAATATCACTTGCATCTTTATGTGTGACAATACCTCTATCCATATCTATCCATTCGGCACTTTTGAAAATGGTTTCATACATCTTGGCTTCCAATGTCGGCTCGGAAAATAGTTTTTGCAAGAATGGTATAGGCTTAAAGTCTATAAGCACGTTCCCAATATCAAAAATAAAATTCATACACATCAATCCAATCGTTAAATTTTCCCACAATTATTCAGCCACCCTAACCTCAACAGGCCGTATACCAAAATAATTTGGCGAATCAGAATGATTGTGGCTCTTGGCGAAATAATGCTGTCTGTAGCTCCCATCCGCAAAAAAGGTAATGCCGCTCCAAGGAAATGACCCAAGACCCATATAGTTTCTAACAACTAAGGCTTGCCCCGGCAACAATGTACTTGTTATGAAGTAGGTACTGCTTAGCACATATATAACTCTATCGGGAAGGAAATCGGGGTATATAGTCATTATCCAAAGCTCCGACAATGGTACGTCTGCCCAAATAACAAGGCTATCACCTTGCTCCATTCCGTGAAATTCGTAAAAGTCATAACCCTCATAAAAATCGAACTCATGAAGATATTCAAAAGCCGCCAATAAATCATCTCTTGCAGGGGCTATGTTGAGGGTGAAGTCGGCATGGTGGTATGCGAAGTCAGTATCGTGTGTTTCGATGTTAAAACTAAGTGTTGTTTCATCCGTGTAATTACTTGCGTTTTCATCACCACTACCCTCTACTATCGGTGACATTGTAGTTTCATAAGTTGGGGGTGTAGTTGTTTGTAAATCTTCTCCATTGCCATTTTGTGTGGCATTGCTTGTGCCATCACTTCCATTGCAAGCCACAAGAAACACTAGCCCTAAAGCTAAAAGTATTGTAAAAAATATGCTTCTTTTCATTTTTCATTTCCTCCGCAAACCGTTGTTTTTTTATTCTTCGTAACTGCTCATTATTGACTTCCTAATTTATAGCCAACAGCTTACTCAAAGCACCTTCATTACTTCCTCATAGGCAAAGCATTGTATAGCATGGTCATTAACCATTCCTGTAGCTTGCATAAACGCATAAATAATAGTAGAGCCAACAAATTTGAAGCCCATCTTTTTCAAATCCTTGCTTATCTTATCGGAAATAGGACTTGTGGCTGGATAATCCTCGATTTTTTCAAAGCGATTTACGATGGGCTTATAATCCACATATCCCCATATAAATTTATCAAAACTGATGTGCTTTTCAATGACATCAAGGAATAGCCTTGCATTGGTCACGGTAGCGTTGATTTTCAGGCGATTTCTGATTATGCCCTCGTTTTCCATAAGTTCTTGGATTTTCGTATCATCATAAAGGGCTACTTTGTTGGGGTCGAATCCATCAAAGGCTCCCCGGTAGTTTTCTCTTTTTTTAAGTACGGTCAGCCATGACAGTCCTGCCTGTGCGCCTTCCAAAGTCAGCATTTCAAACAGTTTGTTATCATCATGCACAGGCCGCCCCCATTCGTAATCATGATAGTCATAAAAAAATGGGGATGCTTCTGCCCACTGGCATCTTATCTTTTCGCTCATAAGCCCGCTCCTTGTTAAAATTGGTAAGTGTATAAATATATGTCGAATCTCTTTTGACCAGCCGCATAATTGTATACCGCTTCTTTAGTTTCTACCCTTAAAAATCCATTATGGTCATAAAAACCAACATTGCATTGTGAATCTGCTATGAGGTAGATAGACTTCGCATTTTTAGAATTAAAATAGGCAGAAAGTTCACCCCAAAGCAATTGTCCTATTTTCAATCCCCGCGCTTGTTCAGAAACAACAATATATTCAAGGCTCCCATCATAAGAATCAATCCTATTTTCCAAAAGTTCTCCTATGCTTTGGAATGATGTTGACATATGCTCGACAATATCCAAACGCTCGGATTCTGTTGCGCCCAAAAGTGCAAGAGCGTTCGGTGCTACATCTTTTTGGAGTTGCCTAAACTTCGGCATTTCTCCATTTACTGAACCTAAAATAGCTCCAACAACCTTACCATCTATTGTTGCTACCTTGCCGAATGTACTGGAATTAAGAAATATACTTAGGTAGACATCCAGCAGAGCTTGAAAAAAGTCTGTGTTTTGGTTGAAGCGTTTTAGGTTCCAACCATCGCCCCATGCTTCTACTATAAATGATTTGAGTATGGGCAAATCGTTTTCCTCAATATCACGAATGATTGCATTATTCATTTTGCCTTATCCCCCCTAGTGCCTTTTTTCGATAGTGTACGAGGTACTTTTAAGGGTATTGAAGTCTATGAAAGCATAAAACGCCAAAGCTGATGGATGTTTTACCGCTTCGTTATCATCACCCTTTGCGTTGTTTGCATCCTCCATCGTTTCAAAAGTTACATAATCTACCCATGTGTCACCATCACGAAGCACATCCCAAGAAATAAAGCCTTTGTTTTTAGACAGGGAATCATCGTGGCATTTTTTTTGAAGCAAGTAAAAAGTCTTGCACATTTGCGCCCTCTACAAGTTTGTAAGAAATGTGCCAAACCGCTTTTGACATAATAAACAGCCCCTTTAGAATTTTTTGTGTTTTGCTCTTATCAAAGTATAGCAGAGATAATGTAACAATTGCATGTTACATTATCGGATTTTTCGGTGAAGATTTCTTTTGTCAAATTGTTTTGAGTGCATATCTTATAAAATGCAGAGCCGATTACGGCAATTTTACTTATGCTTATTGGCTCTGCATCTTAGCGACCGGCTCTTTAATAATGGATATGCTTAACCGTTGCACATTCAATAAGGTTTCCCGCTTACACTTGGGGCAGAACAACAGAAAATTCAAAAGTACCGTGTCTGTCCGTAGTTGTATGCGAGTTTTGTTGTCACAATTAGGGCATAAAAGCCAGTTTATCTTTTCTATAATTCCTCACCCCTTCGCATTTTTTTAACGAAAATTTCAAATCTCAATCAAATCCCAAATGACTTAAAATTCTTGCGTGTAAAAAGTGCAACCACTCCAGCCGTAGCAAACATAATTACATAAGGTAATGCCGCAAGCTGTTCAAAAGCTACACCATAAGCAAGCTGCCCAAGAGCGTTCCCCATAAATGGTAGCATGACAACAACAGACATTACTTTGCCTGCAAGCTCTGTAGGTGTTACTCCTTGAATCGTAGATATAATCCGTATATTAACTGTAGTAACAACAGCCAATGCCAACAAACATGCGACAGTCATTATAATGTATGTTACAAAATATGGAGCATTAAACAGTAACGCTAATCCTATAGGAAGCAAGGCAAGCCCCGACACCATAATCGGTATATAAATATTGTTCGTTTTTAGTTTATTGCCTAATATGCCTGTGAGGATGCCACCCAATATCCCGCCTGTCAACATAATACTTTGGCTTATCCCTACAAATTCCATACCCATCTCTAAATGTTGTGTAATCAAAATAGGAATCCCAATCATAATTACCGAACCCAATGTTGCAGTTAGCAAGAATATCATTGCAATGCTTTTTAGGATAATCGGTTGGCCTTTCATAAACCTAAGTGATTGAGATAAATCACCTTTTACTATTTTGATAATGCCACCGGAGTTGTCTTGTTGCTTAAAAGGCATACGAATGAACAAGTCCATTATCGCAGTAATGGCAAAGCATATTGCACTTACTACCAATATAGGTAACAGTCCAAATCTTGCAAATAGCACACTGGCAATAGCCATACCACCCATGCCCGATAGAGAATTGACTAAATTTACAGCCGAGTTTGCCGAAACAAGTCTATCTTCATTTACCAAAACAGGCACACTTGAACTAACGGCGGGCATATACACCCCTTGAATGGCGTTTAGTGCCATCAGCTTAACAATGATGATGGGTATAATTGCTGCCGTAAATCCACTTGCCAAGATATATCCTATAATAAGCATAGTAGTTGAAGCATCCAGCCAAAACATAACACGCTGCTTTCTAAAGCGGTCTGCTATCATGCCGCCTATTGGTGACATGAGAAGAAGCGGAATATTTGTCAGCCCCATTACAAGCCCAAACAGAGCAGCAGAACCGCTAATATACAAAAGATATAACGGCAGGGCAAAACTCAATATCATATTGCCGAATATAGAAATAAACTGCCCGCCTACAAGCAATGAAAAATCTCTGTTCCAAAGTTTACTTGCCCTTGATTCCATTCTGCTCCCCTGTGTCACCAAAGTTGTTTTAATTGCCTGTTCCATCTTGAATCCCTCCGTTATTAAGATTTTCATATAGCTTTATAAATTGAGATATGTGCTTATCGCTTATGACATCTGCTCCCAGTCCTTTCATCATTTGTTGAATGAGCTGCATCCGATTAAGCAGATATTTTGTGTCACACTCAAATATAATTGGGTTGCACCAATAATTCATAAGCAAAACTAAGGCTTCGGCACATTGGTCTGGAAGTGTGGTTGTGATAGAACCATCTTCCATACCCTCATTGAAAATCTTGGCGTAGGTGGGTGCGACTATTCTTAGGCTCTCTTGCATAATGGCTAAAATCATTTGAGGGCTTTTAAGAACCTGCATCCCTAGAGCGTCTGTGTCCGTATCTTCAAAAACCCTATCTAACAAGGCAATCATCTTTTCTTTACCTGTCATGCTTTCAATTTCATCAAGCCATTTACGGATTATTTGGTCTTGTGCTTTGGCTTGATTGATTATGACCGTTGTTAAAATTTCCTCTTTTGAATTGAAGTGATGAAAAATAGAGCCTTTTGATACGCCCGATTCATCAACGATTTCTTGCATACTTGTCTTATCAAACCCTTTTTCACTAAAGAGCTTCATAGAAGCGGATAAAATCATATCCATCGTTTCTTGGGAATTATATCTGCGTGGCATGTTGTGGCCTCCTTCATTTATTAAACCGACCATTGGTTTAATTATAGAGGAGATTTATTTAATTGTCAAGAGTTTTTTCGAGAGTATTGAAATTAAGTGCAAAGCTCTCACAAATTAGGAATCCCTCTCGTCAGACCTTATCCCTAAAAGGGCGGCTCCCCTGTGTTGATGGTAGCCGCCCTTACATGGGAGTTGTTGATGCTGATTTTGGGCTTGGTGCTTCGAGCCATGTTTCCGGCTACTCCATTTCAAAGATGATATAATTCTCCAAATGAGTTACAGCAGAAAAGTCGGTGATTGGATTGCCGTTCAGCCACAACTGTTCCAACCAAATAAAATCAGCAAGCGGGGCAATGTCGCTAATTTGGTTATTGCTAAGGAATAACTGTGTTAGATTAGAACGCCCTGAATTAACAAGCCCTGTAAGCGGAGTTATGTCCGTGATTTGGTTGTTGCGTAAGTCAAGCCCCCACAAGTTAGTAAGCCCTGCTAGTGGGGTTATGTCAGTTATTTGATTCAGCATCAAGTCCAGCGAAGTCAAACTTGTAAGCCCGGCAAGTGGGGCTAAATTGGAGATTTGGCTGCCCCAAAAACGTAACCCTGTTAGGTTTGTAAGTCCTGCAAGTGGGGTTAAGTCTGATATATAATCGCCACTAAAAGATACATCCCTCAAGTTCGTAAGCCCTGCAAGCGGGGTTAAGTCTGTGATTTGGTTAAAAGGGTCTTGGGTGCCAACCCACAATTCTTCCAAAGCTGTCATGTATCTTAGCGGCACAATATCCTCATTTGTCAAAGCCCCGTCTAAAGACATCACGGTTAAGTTCGTGCTAAATTGTTCCCCAAGGATTGTTATATATTCGGGGCGTTCATTTGTTTGTTGTGTTGGTGGTGTTTGCTCTGATATAGATTCTAAAGGCGGCATAGTTTCTATAGTTTCTTCATATGCGGGTTGCGGGGTTTGGATAACAGTCTGTTGATTCTCCTCAAACTGGTTCAGGTAATCCTCTGTTATCCCTGGCTTACCACCACAGGCAACAAGCCCTGCCGTCAAAACAGCTATGAACAGCATAGCACATACTTTGTTTAGCATTTTCTTCATCTCTATTTCCTCCAGAAAATCGTTTTAAGTGTATCTTCATCAAAATTCAGAGCCGATTCCCACGGTTTTACTTATGCTTATCGGCTCTGCGTCTTAGCGACTGGCTCTTTTATAATGGTTATGTTTAACTGCTCAACATTTAATAATGTTTCTCGCTTACACTTGGGGCAGAACAATAAGAAATTCAACAATACTGTGTCTGGTCGTAGCTGTATACGAGTTTTGCTGTCGCAGTTGGGGCATAAAAGCCAGTTTGTTTTTTCTATCATGTTCTCACCCTCCTGCACATCTTTGGCATGTTTTAGATAAAGCCATCTAACCTAAGAAAACCAAATGTTTCAACAATTCCGTTGTATATAGCCCTTGCAATTGACATACGATATTCCTCTGTCAACAATTTTGCTAATTCTTCGCTGTTTGACATGAACCCTGCTTCAATTAAAACGGCAGGCATTGTACTTCCTTTCGGTATAGTAAACCCCCGGTCGCCGCGTATAAACCTATCACGCGCTCCTGTTTCATTAATCAAATGGTCTTGTAGTATTTGTGCAAACTGCGCATTAGTAATATCAACGCGCCCAGTGTTTCCCATTTGATTTCTATAATAATTTACTTGGACACCTGACACAGTTTGCGCCGTTGAGCCTTCGTAGTAATCAACATGAACTGATACAACCAAGTCGGCTTTCGCTATCATGTATTCCGTGTCATTCCATAAAATTGTGCGGTCGGAAAGAGTGACATGGCTATCATCTGCACGAGTGAGAAATGCTGTAATACCTGAACTTGATTCTTGAAACAGTTCATACACCCTCAAAACAATATCCAAAGTAATGTCTTTCTCGTAAATTCTTATACCGCCACGCACGACATATGTACCAGTGTCTAATCCACCATGCCCCGCGTCCAGCCAAACAATTTTGCTGTATCTGTCTTTATATGGCAATATATCTATGATGTTTTCCCCATAATTTTCAAATGACTGCTCTAGTGCAGCAATAGTGGGAACAACCTGGTCTGGAAAAAATGTGCGTAAAAACAAGATAGTCCCTAACAACATAGATGCTAAAATTACTAATCTTGCGCCGAGCCGTAGCTTTCTGCGTTTTCTTCTTCGCACCCTTCTTGTTCCAGGTATCATTTTTGTTCCTTTTCGTGGTCTATACAGATATTGAACCTGGTATGGGTTATAACGTTCTTCTATGTTTATCACCCTCCTATAACCCATACAGCGTGAACAATAATTGAAACTAATTTAATAAACATCCATTGTGACAGAACACCGTAAAAATCTCTCCTCATGGATGATGTCGATAGCGACATCTGCCTGTAAGAAGATGAAACTATCATAACAGGCAGATGTGACATAGTTTCGTTGAAGATGTGTCAAAGTTGTAAAATCTGAAAGCTGTAACTTGTTATTACAGGCATGTTCATCGTCATGAAACCTGAATAAATGGCAGTATTGAAATCATCAGAATAAATAATACGGACACTTCTGGACACAGAGTGGAAAGATACTTAATTTACCCTCTCCACATGAGCTATATAAACCCCACGTTTATTACTGTGTTCCTGTTAAGATTTCAAGCCTTAATCGGTCAATCAACCATTGGGGCGCACCCAATTCTTCATATATGGCTATGGTCTGCTCTGTGTAGTTCTCACGCGCCCATTCAAAATAACCAACACCAGAGCTATTAAACCGAGCTTCACTTACACGCAACGCTCTCCATACTGTCGAACTAATACGCATCCATGCAACCAAATCATCGCGGCTCATTTCATAATGATGTGCTTCAACCTCAATTAGCCTGCCAATTTGCTCCAACATTTCTGCACGAGTCCATAGTAAATAAGAGGGCTTTTCGTCTGCGGGCAGACCGCCTACATAGTTCAAACCACGCAATCTGTATACTTCGTATCATGTGCTTCCCACATGATACGAAGTTCTTCAGGTGAAACACTACCATCTGCGGCTGTTACAAAAGTTGCTCCAAGAGTGAACATTAGTATGGCGCACAAAATAACTGCACCAAATTTATTCATGCTTGCGTTCACAATAGATTTTTTCATGAATTTTTACCTCCATCGTGGCTTTGTATTGTTATTGCCACGGCTATATTTATGGGTACGGCGTACTATTCCATCCACCATACCCATAAAGCCGCAAGAGTATCTTATTATTAAATACCCCTTTAACTGCCGTGTTGGTTTTCCGTTACTGATATTCTTACAAAGCTGTCCTCAAGCTAATTGAATCCATCCATATGGATATGGTCACAATTGCTTCCCTGCCTGTATCGTCTGTAACTGTAAATTCAAGACCGCTAAGTGTTCCGAAAATGCTTCCATCTGCATTGGTGTCAAGGAGTGGCTGTATGCCTTGAAGCCGCATTGCTCCGTTTGGTGTAGAAACATTTCTGCAAAGTTCAACATTTTGGAGCGTGGAATTATTAAAGTGTGCTTCTGCAAATGCAGTAACTTTCTGCGTATAAATTTCAAGTTGCTCTGACGTAAGACCTACAAAAGCCGCCAACTCATTGTCGCTCATTGCTTGTATCTCAAGACCATGTGCTGATTCCCACAATGTCTGCGTATCATGCAAAATAGCAGGAGAGGGAGTTGTTGAACGAGATGCGGTTTCTAGTCTTTCACCTGTTGTGGAATCAATCGTAAAACTGAATCGTCTGTCAGCAAGGCTTACAACCGCATTAAGTGCAGGGTTTATTATGACAGCACCATCACTAAAACTAATCCACTCGTTTGCTAGTGATTCTTCTTCTGTGAGGTAGACCGAACCAGTCCACCGTCCTGCGAAGGGACGTAACCAACAATCCGAGTAAAGCATAACTATATGCATACCGTCTATATCCACCCCAAACACATCCCATAAATATCGTGCGCCAATTTGAGCGGCTTCTTCCATTGGTATTGCATCGGCGGGTATCTGGTCGGACTGCCAAGCAGCTTCTGAAACCGTTATATTGGGTGAAGCGAAAGTGCTTGTATTTGCCGTAGTTGCAAGTTGCTCAATCTGCGGGGCATAAGCGATTGTCGATGCTGTGAGCGGTGTTGCGTTTGTTGATGGAGAATTGGCATATGCGGTAGAGCAAGCAGTTAATGCGCCACCAGTTAAAACAAGTGCAAGTACAGTTCCTAATAATTTCTTTTTCATGGTGAAAACCATCCTTTCTTTGATAGCGGTTTAGAATAACTTTTGAAACCGCCACAAATGGCAAATAGATTTGTATTTTTGCCATTGTTAATAATGGTGTTACATATTCAACAGTAGAGCAATTTTTTAATGGCATTGGTGGTGGAACAATCTCCTTCCAATTCCAGTAGGATTTCCTTCGCCTATAAAAATCTCCCTGCTGATGATATAACCATCATAACAGGGAGATGCGATATACTTTCGGCAGAGTTGTGTTATAGTTGTAAAATATAAAAATTAAAACCTCGTAATTCTCAAATAAATGTCAAGTCTGTGAAAATGCAATTCTCCGTCTGGCTCAAAAACAAACGCACCTGATGCATCAACTATTATAGCGGCATCCCCATTAGCAAAACTTTGGTAGGCTATTATTTTATTCCACGCATCTATCTGTACTAAATTTGCATGGTCTAACAACAACTCGCGATTTCCCCAAATCGTTATGGGGCTTTGGTTAGTGTATATTCCCAAACACGACATAAATGCCGCTAACATATTCAAAACTTCATCATGGCTTATGCTCAACTCAAATGATTGTTCCACAACATACCACGAGTTTGCAACTATCTCTGTTCTCCATATCTGCCCTGTTACTGCATTTATGGTCATAAAAATGTCAATATGCTCATTTGAAAATCGCACACTCCAGTAACTATATCTCAAGGGGAGAAATTGTCCACCTTGCGGAACATTTTGGCTGAGAATTGCCCCAACATTATTAAACTCCAACATTTCCATTGGCAAGATATTATGATTGTATAAAAAATCCAATCCCGCTCTGCCCAATTCAATAGCTTGCTCCATATCTATTTGCCCTACGGCTGGTTCATGTGGCCTTCTGTAATCGGTTAGTTCCCAATTTTGCAGAATGGAAACAATTTCACTATCGGTTAAGCCTAAACTGATAGTTGGATAACCATTGTCGTCATTTAGGTGAGTTGTTTCTATTGGAGGAATATCCACCGCAAATGATATTCTGCCAGACAGCAGCCTATACGATTCCATATCCATCAACCAACTTGTTACTACCCAACCGCCAATGGCAATAACAAAAGATAGAATATCCCTAATGCTGTAAGCACATTCTTTTTAATCATTGCCGCCACCCCTTCCGCAAGCTAAATCGAATCTCACATCAGTACCAACATTTTCTGCACTATTAAATGAAAGTGTGCTTCCGTGTATCTCGACTATTTTTGATACTAATGCCAAGCCGATACCTGCGCCGTGCTGTCTGCGTGAGCGTGATTTGTCTACTGTGTAGAACGCTTCGGTTATTTTGGCAAGTTCGGATTGCGGCATACCCCTACCATTATCAATGACGCTAATACTGTAACGATTTTTATTTTGCTTACCGCTTACATCAATTTTTCTGCACCCTGCTTTTACTGCGTTATCTATGAGGTTAAACATTAAGGTCTTAAATAAATCGTATTCCACCTTAATGTAGGCGGGTTGGATATTAAGATGAAGCGATACACTTTTATCTTCAAGCATAGGCTTTAAGCTACCCGATATATCTTCAAAAAGTTCCTCGGTGTTCATTTCTTCCAAAACAAAATCTTGCCTGTTAAGCACTATTAAATCCATTAGCTTCAATGATAGTGCTTCCAGACGCAATCCTTCATTAAGAATATACCATGCTGCATCCTTGGTCTGCTCAGAAGGAAGATTTTTTTGATAAATCATATCTGCATAGCCTATAACGGAAGTTAAGGGCGTTTTCAGTTCATGGGCAAAGTTGGCAACAAAATCCTCTTTCTGCCGTGCGTTTTCCGATAACTCATGAATCTTTTCTTCTATAGCATCAGCCATTAAGTTAAAACTCTTGGATAGTTCGCCTATTTCATCACCGCTTCTAATGCGTAGGCGTTCATCATAATGCCCCTGTGCCATCTTAGCAGCGGCTCTATTCATTCTTTTGATTGGTCTTACTATAAGTGCAGCCAGTATTAAAATCATAACCATGCTGAATAGGATGGTGAAAGCGTAAATCGTAATAAAACTCTGTGTCATATATTCCCTTTGTGCAATAACGGTACTTATATCGTTTGCGATTAAGAAGTACAAAGTAATGCCGCTTTGGATAATTTTTCCACAGACCATAATATAATTTGTACCATCTACTGTTTGAAACTCTATGATATGGGCATTGTTAGTTATATCACCGAGTAAAGAAAAATCGGTCTGTGATGGCAGGGCAGAATATATAAGCTGTTTGTCCTCACCGAAAAAAGCCGTCAATCCGCTTAACTCGGATGAAAGCCTGTTGAACATACTATGCCCAGTTCCCTCCATTAGGCCATCAGCATTTGCAATCATATTTGCCTGTACTGTAAACCTATCAAATTGGAATTGGTTTAATGCCCGCTCTGTTTCTCGGCCGATTGCGCTTTCATGGGATAGTGAGATTAGTAAATATCCCGATATTAAAAGGGCAATGCTGATTACAAATGTGGCACATAGAAAGAATTTTGCAAAAAGCCGCATATAAAGTTATCCCTCCAATCTGTACCCGATACGGAATACTGTCTTTATGTATTCCTCCCATCCAAGTTTTTTACGGAGCCGTTGAATATGAGAATCTAAAGTGCGGGTTTCCCCAATAAATTCTTCCTGCCAAACTTTTTCATAAAGCCTGTCACGGTACAGGGCTACATTTTTATTTCGGATGAGTTCGACCAGCAAATCAAATTCTTTAACGGTTAGGTCAATGGTCTTGCCGTTTTTTATTACTTGCCGAGATTCAATTTTTATCGTTACATCCTTGAAAGTTATTTCTCTATCGCTTTTACCATAACGCCGCATCACCGCTTCTACCCTCGCCAATAGTTCACCGATTTGAAAAGGTTTAGTTAGGTAATCATCTGCGCCAAGTTTTAAGCCCTTTATCCTATCGTCCACCGCACCTTTGGCGGTAATGAAAATAACAGGTGTTCCTGTGGGCTTTATAAATTCGAGAAGTTCGTAGCCGTCAAGCGCGCAAGTGCATTTATACCCTTCCTCGGTCAAATTAACGTAGATTAGGTTGGAAATCGCCTGTTCATCTTCTACTATCAAAATATTCAGCATATGGTATGATTCCTCCTTTCAGATTGGATTATCATATCATAGAGATGTGTCAAAGTTGTGTTATCGTAGTCATGATGGATTCTGAATTTGCAGGATTGTTTTAGCGTATTGCCATGAATGAAGCCCTGCAAAAAATAATGATTATATTTTCATGCAGGGCTTCATCAAATTTTACTTGGTTGTGCTGTAGCTTCGACATCATCTACTCTGCCTTTTTGCTTAGTGCTTCCTTCAAAGCGAAATTTTGAGCGTTCTGATATTCGGGGTTATCGTTGCCGATATGTTCTGATGAACAAATATCTCAGAAGAATATTTGTTCTGAAATGCTCTTACTTATCAACATTATCTTCATTGTTGCCGATTTTGGTATTTTGTATCAAGGTAAGCACAGTTCCAGCTGGGTTTGCTTTGATATATTCTTCTTCGGTTTCCCTTTGGACTTCTTGTAAACCGTTGATTGCACTGGTTATACCTTGAAACAGAGTTACATACATTTTTTGATAATCTACCATCATACACCTCTCCTCAAATGGATTATATTTCATAAATCCATCATAGCGCGCTTGATAGGCATGGCGCAGCCCCCTAAATTATTTTTGTGAAAAGTAGAGGCCGTGGGATATTTTGCATGGCAAACTTTAGGGCGCATTGCCGGGTAGATGTTAGGGGGAGTAGGCTTCGTTTTCCTTTAGTAGTTTCGTGCTGTAGATGCGTTCCTTCATAAATATGTGCAATGATTATATTAATGATGGGGCAGTACGACACATCGCCAGTTCGCCACTCAATATGGTGAGCAATAAGTAACAATGCTAAAGCAGTATCTCACCAAGACCAGCTTGTTCAGGCCACTTTTGGTAATTATGGGGTCGAATGTTTCACATCACATTTGCCAATCATCCCGCCACACAAATATACTGGCGATGTGGCGCACTGCTATCTAAAAAATTATTCATCAATCGTCCATACCCAGCCATTAGAACGCTGGACAGAGCGTACACCCAATTCAGATTTTGCACGTTCTAGTGTCCGGCTGGATATTCCGCTTGCTTCTGCTTGGGCGTAAACTTGTATGCTATCCACTTCGCCATCTTCTAAAAGTGCTTGCAGAAATTCTTTTGCTCTTTCACGCTGTCGGCCACGCTGCGGAGAAATATCCCCTGCGAGAAGTTCATCAAGGGTAATGTCATATTCGCCTATCCATTTGAATCCGTCTTTTAGGGTAAAGGCGATTGGCACAGCCACTTCAAAAAAGTTACTTTTATTGTGAACCATCACACGCACATCTTCATCAACTTTCCCTAAATTCAACACAGATGGGATTGCATTGTAAATGTCCTGACTTCCAAGCCCACGATATTGTGATTTGGTCTGGCTTTTCGTCAAATGCCCGATTAAAAGAATTGCACAGCCTGTACGTGCCGCTACTTGTCCAAGCGACACCAAAGTTTCACGGACAGTTTCCAATCTGTATAAATTCATATAGGCTTGCACGGGGGTCCATACAGAATAGCTTCGCTTCATACTTCATAATCGTTTCTTCTATAGCTGGTGTCATCAGCGAAAGTCGCTTTTCGTTTTCATTGATGGATTTAATGCGGGTAAAATCTGCGCCCAACTTTTCAAGGCGAGGTTTTATAACATGGGAATATGAATTTTCCGCATTTTGAATTATCACATTGCATGGGGG
>Ga0123355_10001245_pt1 | contig 35526 bp, 28 predicted proteins | sample TergutEmb28metaG_3_FD_89872 | JGI IMG/M metagenome (GOLD analysis project Ga0123355, IMG submission 89872) | Embiratermes neotenicus P1 segment gut microbial communities from Petit-Saut dam, French Guiana - Emb289 P1 | ecosystem: Host-associated > Arthropoda: Insects > Digestive system > Gut ...
GCCTCCTATGATACCGCCGTACATGTTAAACCTGCCGTCAGAGCCAGCAACCCGTACTCCGCCACCATTGGTTACGGCTGTATTGCCAGAAATCCGGCCACGGTGCATATCAAAATCAGTATTGCTTACATACACGCCACCACCGATGGTAGCACTGTTATTTACTATTGAACCATGTACCGCCGCATTTAACGGGTATTCGGCCATTGTAAAGCTTGCGCCACCACCTACAAACACACCACCGCCATTTATGGCGCGATTGCCTATATCTGGGTTAGAGTCACCTATTGTTCCACCGTACATGGTAAAGGAAGATGAGGCAAACACCCCGCCCATAATAACCCCACCATGCAAATATACTCCGCCACCATACGAAATTGGGTCAGTGCTTCCAGGCAGGTTGCGGTTATCGCGGATATACCCGCCGTACATATAAAACGGCGCGCCCGCGTTTACACGTACACCACCACCCCTTAGAGCGCGATTTGATTCAATCACCCCGGCACGTAACTCAAAGGTACTGGCAGCATCCGCAATGAACACGCCACCGCCTCCTTGGTTAATCTGTGTCCCTGCAGATGTATTGTTGCGGACTGCAGGCGCGACACCTATACCTTGTAACATTTCAAATGTACCGCCGTTTCCGACCCAAACGCCGCCGCCGCCGCCACGTGCCCAAAGGCCACCAAGCTGTCCGTCATCGTTCCCATAGGATGTATTGTTCCGTATTATGCCGCCGCGCATTGTAAAGTTGCCACGTGTGCCAACGCCACCGCCCGCGCCCGACGCCCTGTTGTTATATATTTCGCCATTGTTCATCTCAAAATAAGTATAAGGCCAGGGGCCCCCACTTCCCGTTGTTTCCAACCATATGCCCCCACCGCCTCCGGCAACTGCGAATGTTGGCGATGCTATTCTCATGGCTTCATTGCCCCTGACTATGCCGTTGTGCATTATCATGCCAGAGTTTTCGCCTATCCATATACCTCCGCCCCATGAAGATGACGTATTATCGCTTATAATACCGCCACGCATAATGAATTGGGTATCAAGACCAGCCAGGGATACCCCGCCGCCGCCATGGTTACTGGACATTATATTTGCCGGTGTGTGGGAAGTACGGTTGTTGGTTATAAGGCCGTTGTACATGGTAAAAGTTGCTGCAGATGCAGCAAGTACCCCACCGCCATTCATTGTGGCATCATTGCCTATAATCGTACCAATGGTATTACCAGGGGATTCGCCTTGTGCCATGGTAAAAGTCGCTTCACCGCCTACCCATACACCACCGCCATTTATCGCTATATTAGCATCTGGGTTTGCTGCACCAGGGGCAAGCCCTGAGGGCAGTGGGCTGCCTATTACGCCTCCGGTCATAAAGAAAATGCCGTTCTCTATTACATGTACACCGCCGCCGTTTTGACGGGCTGTGTTGTTGTTTATATCCCCACCAGTCATTGTAAATGTACCGTGTGTTATGCTGGATAGTGGCATTACACTTGCGCTTACAGCAGAGACATCCATCAAACTATCAAGCCACGCACTGCTTGCTTGAGCAGTGCCTTCATCCTCATCCTCGCATATGCAACTAATCAACCTATACCCACATTCTGGGCAATGCTCATGCCCGCCGCGTACATGAACGCCGCCGCCGTTGCTGGCCTCGTTGTTGGTAATAAGCCCACCAGTCATAAGGAAACTACTTGGGCCAAACACATGAGCCAAAGGCGGACTTATCATCTCGCCAATCCATGCACCGCCGCCAACCCTGTTCCCGGGGAGGTTGTGGTTGGTAATAGTACCGCCGCGCATCTCAATTTGCGCATTGGCAATAGCAGCAATGCCGCCACCGCCAAGCAAGCCTGATATTGCGGAATCCAAGGTATTGCCTGTAATAAGGCCATCCTCAAAGATAAATAATCCGCGGTTATATGAAAGCACGCCACCGCCGATGATACCGTTGTTGTTACTTATAGTACCTCCATACATGGTAAATACACCTTCATGGCGCACCGCAACACCGCCGCCGCCACTGTCTCCGCTGCCGCCAATGTTGGGCGCAGCATCGTTGTCGTATATATGCCCGTCATGCATCACAAACTCGGCCCGTGACATAACGGTAACGCCACCACCACTCCACGAGGGGGTCTCATTTCCGCGTATATACCCATAGTACATATTAAACCGCGCGTTATCACCTGCTACATTGACACCGCCGCCGCTTATTACAAATGCGTAGCTTAACCAAGCGCCGCCGTTGCTTTCGTTGTAGGCTATTGTGCCTCCGGTCATGTTAAAGGTTGCATATTCGTCGTCATCCAAAAATCCAAATACCATAACACCGCCACCTGCAGAGGCATGGTTATCACGTATATAACCGGCAGACATACTGAAGGTACTGTCTGCCCCTGCCACATATACGCCGCCACCTCTGCTATGATCGAAAACAGTATTATTATCATTGTGTTCAGTGGATCGATTGTTACGTATAGTTCCAAAATTGCCGCCTGCACCGGCTGACATATTAAAGCTAGAGCCGTTCATAACAGCAACGCCACCGCCACCCCAGTCGGCCCGATTACCATCTGCCGTGACAGCGCCGCCTATCATGCCGCCGGTCATATTGAGGGTAGAGTTGGAAAGGAAAATGCCGCCACCGTAGATTCCGGCTGTGTTTCTGCTAATCGTCCATAGATGGTTAATGTTTAGAATATGGTCGGCTGCTGGGTTGGCTGAGGCGTTGGTCATGGCTATGGCCCCGCCATAGTGGGATGCGTGGTTGCCTATGAAGTTCATGGGCCCTGTGTTGTCGCCGTAGTCCCATATTCCGTGGAAGTAGTGCAGACCACCGCCAACACGGGCGTTGTTGTTGTTGATATTTATTACGCCTGGGTAGTACACGCCGGCGCCGAGGTAGTAGTCTGTCATTATAATTTGCGCGGCTGCGCCGCCTACGTGCATACCGCCACCAAAACCATTGGGGATACTTCCGTCAGGGTTTACGGTTCCGTCACCCATTGCGGCGTTACCTACTATGTCGCCGTGGTAAATTGTGAATATACCGCCGGCTGCGTGGATGTGCAGGCCGCCGCCGTTGCGGGTGTTGATTGTTTGTGTAGCGCCTGCAGCAGTTGTATATACTGTTATGGGGTCGCCTATGTTAAAACCAGGTATGTTATGGCTGGCATTGATGATACCGTGTCCGTTGTTACTTAGGATGCCTCCCTGCATATACACATGGCGATTAGGGTTGTTTATTGCCACGCCGCCGCCGTAACGTCCGGCGGTATTGCCGCTGACCTCTACGAGCCTGCACATTGTGAAAGGAGTATTAAATTCCGACTCCAAACCGGCAGCCGTAAGGTTTACCCCGCCACCGTCTAACCTTGCCCTGTTTCCGCTGAATATTAACATCGGGGCCGTATTGGTGGGGTCAAAGTAAGAACTGTTTGGATCCCGATATCGACAGTAGTTGGGGTTTGGGATGCGGGCGTTAGCCGGGTCCACTGGATCGCCCATTGGTGGAATATTATGACCACCAATAGTGTAAAATGTGGGTATTGTTGGACTGTTTACTTCCAGTACAAACTCGCCGCGAATAGTACTGGATGCGTCAGCAGACTGAATACCCCCGCCATTGCCGGATGCGCTGTTGTTACTAATTGTACCTCCGTACAAAAATATCCGCCCGGCCTGATGAAATATGCCGCCCCCATGACCAAAACTAGCACTTGCGCTTACGGCCCTGTTGTTAACGATATAACCGCCGGTGATTGTTACACGATTATGTTGCGTTGCACCTGTATGAAGACCGCCACCGTTGGTTGTTGCAGTATTAGTATGGATTGTGCCGCCGTGTATAAAAATACTGTTGTATGGGGTTGATTGCCGTCCAATATGGATGCCACCGCCATGTGCGGCCGTATTATGACTTATTTCGCCCCCTAATATAAACTGCCTGGTATTGCAGCATGTGCCAACGCCGCCGCCATTGCTTCCCGCGATGTTATGGCTTATTCTTCCGGCATACATATATAGGTGAGTGCGGGAGCTTAGCCCATCCATGTCTATGCCGCCACCATTGTTGCGGGCGCGATTATATATAACCTCACCACCATCAATAACAATTCTTATAGGGCTGGAAGGTGTGCCGCCGTCTGGGAAGAGTAATTGGATACCGCCGCCTTGGTCAGCTATGCAATTGCGTATAATACCACCGGTCCCCAGCGTTAATGTCGTACCCGCACTACCCGAGTGATGTAGATGTACCCCGCCGCGAGTTGCACCCCACGTATCCCATATATTAGGTGTATTTTGCGCATCGCCATCTAGGGTTAATGTGCCTGTGCCGATACCATTAATGGTTAAAAAGGTAGTGGTTAAATCGGAAAACATAAAATGCCGACCGGTATTGTATTGTGTGGTTGCCCATGGTGCAACATTTAATGGTGCAGGAGCGTTTGGCCTTGGCATTCTAAAGCTAATGTGCGCGCCATCAGCCGCAGATATTGTGATATTACGGCCACCAGCTACATGTATGTGGTGGTTGGCTACAGTCCCAGTCTGCAGAGCAATTGTTGTGATAGTATAAACATTGCTAGGGTTTGACAGGGGCTGTGGGTCTATCATTACCAAGTGGTGCATGTTGGCAGATGGTGTCGGAGGAGTAGAACCTGGTGGGAAAATTATGATTTGTTGCGGCGTTACCGGAGGCAAGGACTGAATTAAGTTATTCAATCTCCACCAGTCAGAATTTACGACACTTCGGTTGAAGTTGATGTCATGGTTGTTGATGGGATGATCAAATCCGTGAGAACTTGGCCTGTTGGCAATGCCCGTAATAGTGTAAGCATTGTTAGGAGGAGTAGAGCCGCCTGTACCGGCCGTATTGCCACCAAACACTGCCGCTAGCCCAATATTTATGCCAGGGAAGGCTCCAGTTGGCAACGGGCTTACTATGGTACCCCTTTGAGTATATATACCGCCGCCGCTACCAATTGCGGTATTATTTGTCATTGACCCGCTAGTAAAAGTAATCGCATTGGCATTTATAACATTTGTATACTTAAAAATCCCACCGCCACTATGGGCTGTGTTGCCGACAATACTACCGCCATCAATGGAAACCCGTGCGCCATTGGCCGCAAGGCGTACCCCCCCACCATTGGCTGTTGCTGTATTGTTGGATACAGTGCTGTTTTCGGTCAAGATAAGATGTGTAGTACTAAGAGCAAGATTTACCCCACCGCCATTGGCCGAGCGGTTGCCTGTTATACTGCTTGTGCCAGACATATTAATCGTGACGGTGCCATTAGTATTAAAACCGCCCCCCCAATTACTAGCAGTGTTATTGGCAATGGTGGAGTTATGCGACATATTGAGTATAGCTCCACTACTTGCAACATGCACTCCGCCACCTGATGATGCGAGGTTGTACTGTATTATACTTCCTTGCCGCATGTTCAAGCGAGTATTTCCGTTAAGCTGAATCCCGCCACGTGTTGGCCATGTTTCACCCACTGGTACGCCGCCGTCCAGTATTATATGACTTAGGGTTAGCGTGGTGTCAGCATCACTAAGTGTAAAATGCCGCCCGGTACCAGTATGGTTTATAACAAATGGGGCCGCATCACGAGTATGGTTGTCAGGGCTGTCGTTAAGATTTGTACCGTGACTGGTAATAATAACGTGACGGCCGCCATTAATGAGGACATTGCCCGTTAGGGTAACGTTATGCGGTACAGATATAACAATATTACCTGCCGTTGCAAGGGCGCTTGCCCAGGATGCGTCGGTATAGGGAGCCAGAAGGGGTACATGGGTAAAGCCCAAAAGCGTGGGTATATTATCTGCTAATGGCATAATCCCAATAGGCCTTGGGCGAGATGCTATGTCGTGATATATCGTTACTATTGTATATGTGCGGTAGCGGGTCAAAACCTGCCCTGTTTCGTTGTGCGCTTCTGCGCCGTATAGTTGTGCGCCAAACATCTGCGCATGGTGAAAGCGGTCATGGCAGCATTCATCATCTTCATGATCGCCTTCATTATCATCTTCATACCACTCGATTTCGACATCTTCGTGGCGGATGGAGTATGTCCATGTACTTGGCAGATTAACACCAATGTTAGAAAGACTTAGCACTGCAGGGAATTTTACATAGAGATGCTCTACGCTAATTGTGACGCAATGCTCTACTGCGGGATAAACCGAAACTTCAGCTTCGTAGCTAACAGTTACATAGATGGGTTGTGCTGCTTGCAAGCCGCCTCTATTCCACATGAAGCGGATAGTGATTATATAGTCATCATAGTAGTTGTTGTCGTACTGGATATTGTTTTCATATCGGTAGATGTAATCACCAGCAGCATCCTGATGCACCATATCAGCTTGTTGATATAATCCGCCGGCCTCTTCATATGGCTCTTCGGAAATGTAACCATAGTAGTAATCGGGCTCCCCATCATAGTAATACTCCGTGCTATAGCTATAATAGGCAGGGGCATCACCTAGGTCATCATAATAATTGTATGATGTGGCATATCCATAGCCGTAACCAGGGGCATAATAATTGTATCCATAGCTATGGCTATAATACTCAACAGAACCATATCCATAAGCCCCTACATTTTCATAGCTATAAACATCGGAACCATACATATTATATTCGTAGCCATGTTCGTAAGCTGCATCATAGCTAGAGCCAGAGGCATAGTTATATCCATCATAATCATACCCATATGCCAAAGCATAACGCGACACAACACCACTGTACTCGGTGTAATCATATGCGCTATATTCATGATACTGCGGTGCTTCTCCTATGTATCCATATTCTTCATAATCATCTTCTCTGTCCGCATACCAATTATCCTGATATCCGGTATCCAGGTATCCATCATCCGCGCGCCAGATTGCATAAAAAGCCGTTGACTCATGCAACGGCTGCGAAAAATCAAAGGCACTACCATCTGGAGTCCGCGACCAATGGGAAAACCTGTACCCGGCAACCTGGGGCGAGGCAGGCAAGATATCTGCTATAGACTGGCCTCTCATTATTGTCAATGTTGCATACAAGTTAGAGTCATGATTCCTAGCATTGTTTCCTGTAACAGCAAATACCGTAGCAGTTGCCATAATAAAAACAAAAATAAACGCCAAGATATACCTCGTGCGCCTACGGATAGTCTTAATTGGGCTAAATCGCTTCTTTTTGCATATGTAGTCCACAAAATCGCCTCCTTGCATGTGGTAAGCTGTCTATAAATCATACCTATGTTGCACATAAATCATACTAACATGCATTATATAACAGTTGAATACGAAATCAATATTGTAACGAGAAATTAATACTGGTATTAATAGTAAATGAAAATCAAGATTGAAATAAATATCGGAAATGTTTTGAATTTTATAGGCAATTTTTTTCTTGTGTGCTCACAAATAAATCCGCACAAAAAAACCAGCATAAGGGTTGCGAGCCTTTTGCTGGTTTTCTTTATGTCATAATCAGTTGTAGAAAACTATACTCTCCATGAGAATAGTTTATGACGATAGTTTCATCTACTGGTGCGTTGTGGGGCATACAAATACATAGATTCTAAGTGTTCTATATAGTATGGGTTGTCGAAAAAATAGGAGAACTCTGAAGAGGTTCCCCCTATGGCTAAATGAGACAGATGCATCAGCCATAGCCAGCTAAGGTAATTGTGCATCGTTGTCCTGCAGGAGTTGCACCAGCTATTGTAGGCATCGAGGGAAATCAAGCTGCTCATAACACATCCTACGCTGGTGCAATGTACTGCGCCAAATACGTGTGATATCTCATGTACTGTGGTATGCCTAAAGTGATCTGGTAGAAGCATAAATGTTGTTACTACCATATCCCCGAGTCTAAAGCCAGTACCTCCCATGAGTCCAAAGCCTGGACGCCCCCAACCAGGAAAACCCCATATATCGAAGTGTACAAACCTAAAGCGCAGGGTATTGTGGTTGCTTATAGCTACATCAACCAAATCTGGAGGAGCAATACCTGGTAGAAGCCCTGGTTCATAGCGGGTTGGATTTCGCTGCACCAGGTTGACCCCGAAATTGGTGAGGAAAAGATGCTTTATCTCATCTACAACATCATCTGCCCGATTCATCAATGTAAGTGAGTCGGCGCTTACTATGTTTTCATAGTAAATTGTGATGGTTATCCACCTGGCCCAGTATGTTGTAGGGGTACTGGGGACAGACGTACCACCGGTGACTCGTGAACCACCAGTGGCGTTTGGTGTTGTGAACCAGCCTGCAAAGATGTATCCCGTTCTGGTTGGGTTTGGTGGTAGTGGGTTGCCTATTGATGTACCTTGTGGTCGTGTGATTGTTTGTGTGGCTGGAGAGCCGCCGTTGCCGTCGAAGGTTAGTATTACATTCCATCTGGCCCAGTAGGTGGTATCGGTATCTGGAGCGTTTGAACCTTCTGTAAACTGTGTGCCGCCTGTTATTGCAGGGGTATTGAACCATCCGGCAAAAACGAACCCTTCTCGGGTTGGTGATGGCGGCAATGTTTCTACGGGTATACCAGCTGATTCTGTTAGGGTTTGCGTTGCAGGTGTACCTCCGTTGGCGTCGAAAGTTAGTGTGACTTCTGGGGGTGGAGGCGTCCAGATGGCTCTGAACACATAGGGTTGATTGTAGTCATTTAGATGGTAACGCCATGGAATTTCACATACATATAAATTTCTTATCTCCTCGTGAGAAAAAACCTGGCCAGTGTATACATCTTCCCATCCAACAAAAATATAGTCATACAGTTGTGGCTCTGGCACATTAACAAACGCACCTGTATTCAGATTTCGGAAATGAGTCAGCAGAAAACAATCTTGCGGCCTCTCCGCATTACATCGAATTGACGGGGCTGGAAGCATTATATGGTAATAACATGAGCCCCAGGCCTCATATATTCCGCCATTAAAATCGAAGACAATTTCAGGTCTTCCCGCTATTATCCTCAAAATCAATTGATTGTTTACAGGCGTAGCCAGCAACTCCCATGGAAAAAAGCGCTCGCCTGTAACGAAGTCATACACTAGTGGGGTGCTCATGGATGGCGGGAAAAGACGACTTGGTATTAATCCACCTTGCGGAATATTAATGATCTCCTGCACCACATGACCATATTGAGCAATAATCTCGTCACATTCCATATATGCCCAACAGCAGCAGCCATAAGAAATCACGCCCCCGTTAAGAACAATTACTCTGTGCGTTTCCGCATCCCTCGCATCAACCTCTACATCAGACACACTAACATCAACCGAAGAGGCAGCATGAGTCACTAACATGTCTGCCCTCACTGCCACTGCCAAAAACAATAGAAGTGCTGTTATGGCCACAAAAGCCACTTTTGATGCGACTTTGAATTGTTTGTTTTTCATTGCAAATCCTCCTTTGTCTTGGCACACTCGACATTGTGTCTAAATGCTTCTTGTAAAACTGCGCCGCTATCTGCATCACATGCACTATCGCTTGCGGCTAAAATCAAGGTTTTTCTACTATATTCCATACAGATAATAATGCAACATAAATTTTTATTCGACAAAAAACCATTTGCAGAGTAATTCTTTTGGCAAATCCGTGACTGTGGCATCAACCACAGCAATCATACAGTAAAATCACATCATGATATCAAGCCAACGCAAAAACCCAGCATCTCGGCGATATTGCCATCTGCTGGGTTTCCTTTGTACAATATTCTCCCCTAAAAGCCTAGATCGCTATGCGATGCTAGCCTTGTAAGGATTAATATAAGTCCATCACTAGTTTTTTTATAGATAAGCAACCAATCGGGGGTTATGTGACACTCTCTGAAGTCTTTCCACTTTCCTGTTAGTTGGTGATCACAGTATTTTTCGTGCAGTGGTTCATCGTTGGCTAGCTTTCTTATTACATCAAGGGCTTTTCCTATTTCTTTGCCTTGCTTTTTGGCCAGCTTATATTCCTTTTTAAATTGAGCTGTACGTTTTATTTGCCGTTTTGTATCCTTAATCATCATCATTCTCCAAATCTTCGAGCAATTCTTCTACAGAATAAAATGCTTTTGATTGTGGATCATTCTCAATCTGCATGGCTTCATTAAAGGCTTGAATAGATGCGGCATCTGTGTAAGGAGCACGTTTTAATTCGAAGGGGAAGCCACCAGCATGGCAAGCATGATTAAGGAATACAGTTATAGCCTCTGCAATAGAGAGTCCGTGATAGCTGAATATCCTTTCAGCCTCTTCTCTTACTTCCGGGTAAATGCGCACATTAATACTTGATGTCTTACTGCCTGCAACCTTGGTCATTTAATCACCTCACCATTATTATACCCGCAATGTTTTCATATGCAAACATATGGTTGACAACCTAATACATATATCATATCAATGACTAAAACAACTACCCCCCACAAACTCCCGAAGAATAGAGTTGACAGGGATATTCTCACTAGGCATACATAAAAACGAGCTTAAAAACTTAATCAGCCGCCGAGCCTCTGTGTATTGGGGTGCGTCTTGAGAGATGTCAAACAGCAGTGGCTCGGCATATTGCTTAAGCACGCACATTTCATATACTAAGGCCGAGTTAAAAAATGCATCGGCTTCTTCCTGGTATGGGTAGATATACTTAGCCTCGCCCCGCAGCACCGATGGCCAGCGGTCTATTGTCTCGGCCGCAGTTGTGCCACGGTACTGGAAATCCCGCACAATGCGGCGCACTAGCCGGGTATCTGTTGTGGGTATGCGGTTGTGGTCGTCGATGTTTATCTGTGTCAGCGCCGAGATAAATATTTTGAACTTATCCTGGGCGGGGACACCTTCGCTTATTTGCTCGTTTAGGCCGTGGATGCCTTCCAGTATCAGCACATCGCTTTGGGCCAGCTTTAGGAAGCGGCCTTTATATTCCCGTTTGCCGGTTAGGAAGTTGAAGCTGGGGAGTTCTACCTGCTGGCCCTTTATCAGTGCTTGCAGGTCTTTTGTGATTTGGGCTGTGTCTATAGCTTTGATGGTCTCGTAATCCTCGTTGCCGTCTTCGTCTCTTGGGATGCGCACACTGCCCCGGTCGTGATAGTAGTTGTCCAGGCCTATTACATAGGGTACTGCCCCTGCTGCCCGTAGTTGGGTGCTTAGTCTGGCGGCAAAGGTAGTCTTGCCGGAGGATGTGGGACCTGCTATCAGTACCACCTGGCGGTGCTCGTTTACGATTCTGTCCGCCAGCAGGGCTATTTTTTTCTCGTGAAGGGCCTCGGTTATGCGTATTATCATGCCGTTGCCCATTTTGCATAGGTTGTCGTTTAGGGCCCCTACTGTGTCGGCGTTTACTATCCGGGCCCACTCACTGGATTCTTCAAAAACATCGGAGACTTTGCCCCTTGGGGGAAGCTCGGCAAACTCGTAACCAAGGTTGGCGTCTGGGAACTGCAGCATGAAGCCCTTGGAGCGCTTAACCAGCTTAAACTGGTTAAGGGGGCCGGTAGAGGGGGCCATCTCGCCATAAAAGTAGTTGTAAAACCAATCCAGCTTGTAAAAGCTTACTGTCAGGTTGTGGCGGTATTTTAACAGGCGCGTTTTGTCTTCCAAGCCAAACTCTTCTGCCAGCTTTAGGGCGGCTTCTTTGGGGAGGGTGTGTTTTTCTATTGGTTGGTTGGCCTCGGCGGCTTGGCGCATTACTGTCTCAATTTGCTCCAGTAGCCCGGGGGTGGGCTCTGGGTGGCCGGGGAGCTCGCAGTAGTAGTTTTTGTTTATGGAGTGGGCTATTACTACACGGGTCTTTTTGCCCAGCACGGCCTTGGCGGCGTATACCATCAGGAAGGATACGCTGCGCTGATAGGTGCGGTAGCCGTTTGGGTCGCTTAGGTCAAGGAACTCTACTGTAGAGTCGAATAACAGCTTTCGGGAAAGCTCTTGTAATTCGTTGTCTACTTTGGCAACTAGGATGGGCCATTGCTTTAAGTTCGGATATTGCCGGCTTAGGTCAAATAGGGTTATTCCTTTTTGGGCTGTTGTTTTGCCTACACCTATGATGTTTATGGTTATTTTTTCGTTCATGTTTACCTCCAGACCGCGGGTGGATATTGGGATATAAAATCATTTTACTTTGTTTTGCTTTTTTACATTTTCCGTATGATAATACCATTGTTACACAGACTATAGTAATCCTAATGTGCAGGTGATGTTGTGAACAAGTATACAATATTTTTACTGAACCTGGCACGGAAGTGCCACCAGGATCATGTGTTTGAGCGGGCTGCCGGGCTTACTTACCGGGTCCTTCTTGCATTCTTTCCTTTTCTTATCTTTCTTATGTCACTGATGGGGTTTACCCAGCTTGAGACTACTGCGGTTTTGGCCCCTATATATTATGTTTTGCCTGGGGATGTTGCCATCTTGGTGCAGGAGTTTTTGCAGGGGCTGGAACAGACACGCAGCGCCGGACTTTTGTCTACAAGCTTGTTTTTTGCTGTGTACAACTCGGCCAATGGGTTTAGGGCCATAATCCGCAGTGCCAACTCTGCCTTTGACACCAAGGATGACCGGGGGATGGTTAGGCATGTAGCTTTGAGCCTTGGGCTTATGATGTTGTTTGCTGTGGCGCTGTTGGTTATGCTGGTACTTATGGTGCTGGGTAGGCATATATGGGATATTTTTATCCCTGATGATTTGGAGATATTGTTCACCCCCTTAAGTACTGTGGGGGCCCTGGCGGTTATGGGATTTGTTACTATGCTTATATATAAACTGGCCCCTGCAATGAAACTGCGACTTTTGCAGGTGCTGCCTGGGGCAGTATTTACTGTGGTGGCTTGGGGAGTGGCTTCGGCGGTGTTTGGCTTTGCAATCACCAATTTTACGCAGTATCCGGCTATTTATGGCAGTATTGCCGGGGTGTTTATTTTAATGCTTTGGCTTAATCTGATATCGGTTATCTTGCTTATTGGCAACGAGCTTAATGCGCTGTTGGTTACGGAGTGGAGGAGCGAAGATCGCTTTTGTCAAAAATGAAACATATAGGGGGGCAAGCTGTGATTACTAGAATTACTGCAGGTGCATTTCTTTCATGCGGAGACAAAGTGTTACTTATGAAGCGTGGGATGCATAAGGAATTGGGGCCGGGGCTTTGGGCTGGTGTTGGCGGGCATTTGGATATGTGTGATATAGAGAACCCACGGGCCATTGACTTTGTAAACACATGTTATCGGGAGGTTGAAGAAGAGACTGGGATTGCCAGGACTGATATCCGCAACTTGACTCTGAGGTATTTGGCTGTAAGGAAAGATGGCAATGAGATTCGGTTGCACCATCATTATTTTGGTGAGCTGGAAAAGGCGATAGTGCTTCCGGTATGCGATGAGGGAGAGTTTTTCTGGGTGGATAAGGATAAGATTAGTAGCCTGCCCATGTCTACATCTGTAAGAGAAGCGATAACTCATTGGATTAATAATCCTGGTGATGGAGTGTATTTTATTGCGGTATGCCCGGATGGAGAATCTGCTGTGGTTAGCAAAATATGATATAATTTTGCAAATCCAGGCCCGTATAAATCAAGCAAATCATGTTACAGACCCTGAATTGCCCAAGCAATATAAGAAGCTATGCTCACAGCTAATAAGACTCTAAAACCGAAAGGACCAAACTATGAAGATAATCCTAGCAAGCGACCATGCAGGCTACACCATGAAAAATGAATTATCCACCTACTTAACCCAATTAGGCTACGAAATAACCGACATAGGAACACACAGCGAAGAAAGCGCCAACTACGCAATATACGGGCGCATGGCAGCAGATAAAGTAGCCACCGGCGAAGCCGACAGGGCCATACTAGTATGCGGCACGGGCATTGGCATGGCTTTAGCCGCCAATACAGTAAAGGGTGTGCGCTGTGTCAACTGCAACGAGCCCTATACAGCTCTTCTTTCCAGGCAGCACAACAATGCCAACGCCCTGGCAATAGGCGCAAGGATAATAGGCCGGGAAATGGCCAAAACAATAGTAAAAACCTGGCTAAGCACTGAGTTTGAAGGTAACCGCCATGCACAAAGGGTGGACATGCTTACAGCAATGAAAGAAAAACCTGAGCCAGGCGCGTATGTCGCCGAGGAGATATCATGAGTGGGCCAACACATGGCGGCCCTCATACCAATGACAGCCCCTCCCATGCAACAAACACAATGATTAACAACCCCATCAAAATCTACCCAAGTATACTATGCGCCAACCACGGCAGCCTGGCCCAAGAAATAAAAGCCATAACAGAAGCAGGTGCAGACTACGTACACGTAGACGTAATGGACGGCAGCTTCGTGCCCAACTTCGGCTGCGGCACAGAGATTGTAAAGTGCATAAAAAAACACACAAACCTACCAATAGATGTCCACCTGATGGTGGTAAACCCGGCCAGCCATATCCGGCTTTTCCGCGATCTTGGGGCAGACATCATTACCATCCACCCGGAAGTGGACAATCACGCCCCCCGCACTTTAGCCGAAATCAAGGCTATGGGAGCCATACCAGGGATAGCAATCAATCCCGGCACGTCCATTGAAACCATAAAGGAGCTACTGCCACTATGCGGACACGTACTGGCCATGACGGTAAACCCTGGTTATGGCGGGCAGTCGTTTTTGGACTTTACTCTTGGAAAAATTGAGGCCTTGGGTTCACTATCCAAGCAGCATGGTTTCACCCTATGCCTAGACGGCGGCGTGTCCAAAAATAACATAAAAAAACTGGCGCTCCTTGGAGCAACCAGCTTTGTGGTAGGTTCTGCGTTATTTAGTCAAGATGATTACACCAAGGCAATCTGCGAATTGCGAAGGTAGCCTAGGGCCTGTCACCACTACTGACAATATAGCAATTTTCACTTACAACCAAGTACTCTCATCATCTGCCGGTTCATCCGCAGGCATATTCGCTGCCTCCAGCTTCAAGCCCTCCCGATACTCCATAAAGCCATCCAGGATATCCTTAAGCAGCGCCACAATAGGAATGGCCACCAGCATCCCAAACATCCCCGCATAGGCCCCGCCTATGGTAACGCTGATGATTATCAGCAGCGGACTAAGGGAAAATGACCCCCCCATAAGCTTAGGCTGGATAACATTACCGTCAAGCTGCTGCAAGCCAAACATAAACACCGACGCAAAGGCCGCAGTTCCCAGGCCCTGGGTAAATACCATAACAATTGCCGCTACAACTGTGCCAAAAATAGAGCCAAAATAGGGAATATAGTTCACAATCCCCAGCATGATGCCCAGGGTAATCGCATGAGGTGAGCCAAAAATAAGCAGCAAGATAGTCATAAGGCTACCCAAAATAAGGCCGTCAATGGTTTGTACATAGATATATTGGCGGAAGTTGAAATTAAGCTTGCCACAGTACTTAAGTATTGTGGCTTTACTTTTTTCAGAAAAAATAGCCCCAAGAAGCCGCAGGGTAAAAGCATGAAGCCGTTCCATTTCTATAAGAAAATAAATAGAAGACACAATGGCTAGAAAAATCCTAAAAACCCCAGCAAAAGCGCCGCCGAACCCCGCAAACACTGATGCTACAACGTCACCGGGGGAAAAGGAGTCTGTGTAGCCCCGTACTATATCAAAGATATTGTCCAAACTAATGGGCGGGATAAAGTCGGGCAGGTCTAGATTATTAAGCCACGCAACCAAGTCTTGAAGCTGCTGCTGATAGGAGTCAAAATCTGAAATAAACTGGGTAACGCTTCGGATAATAAGGGGGATAACAATATTAAGCAGCAGCGCAATCAAGGATATATTAATAATCACAAGAATAAGCACAGCAATGGCCCTGCTGCGCTTTATAATAACCGGATTGTTTGTACGCTTAAGCAGGCGCTGGATAGCACTGCATGGCATGTTTAAGATATACGCCAGAATAAGCCCATAAAAGAATGGCACAACAATACTCCACACCCGGGAAAGAACGCCCCAGAACACACCTATTTCAGACACAACATGGAAGGCGATTATAACCGCTACGGCCAATATGAAGTATGGGATCATCGACCTTACTAGCCGGGATTGGAATAGCTTATTCATAGGAATCATCCTTTACAAAGAAATCCATATAGCATTTTCAGTTTTCGTTGTCGCTATATATTATCACTATCTGCAGACCACGCAAAGATATACATCATGCAATCTACTTTGTGAGGATATATAGCATCTCGTTGCCAACTTGCCTTTCGTCAACAAGAGAAAATTTACCAAGCTCTCCATCCTGCAGCGCTTGCGAAAATGCGGCAGAGTAATGCTTTGCCATACCCTTTTCACGCCCGCCTAAGCTTTTTAATGGATAAGTAATAAGCAAATAACGGACATTTAGCCCCCTAGCAAGACGGTAACCGCTGCCGGGAGACTGGGATTCCAGTACCGGCAGTAGTTTGCACATTAGAGCAATATCTGCTGTTTCTTGCGGAATATCAACGGCAAGGTCGGCGCATTTGGCCGCCGTTGGTAGCCCCAGGCAAGCAAAAAAGCGGTTAAGTAAATCCGCAACCCAGGTATCAATGTCATAGGCATGGTAGGCCTGTAGTTTAGTGAGGGCGGGAATAAGGGGGATTGAAAATGGATTGTACCCGCAGCCGATGTCCAAAATAGACTCTGCCCGGCCAACGTGACCCAGGATAAAATCATAAAAATCTGCATAATAAGGTAGCCGCTCCTTGGTTGAGGCATGTAGGGATAAGATTGCCTTTGCAGTTGTAATAGGGTCAGCCAGCCCATCCAGCAATCTGGCGGCTTTCTTATGTGCATTATCTTGTGTATATGCGCCATATATCTGATGCAATTTTGTCTTGGCCGCCTTGATACTGTCGGGGGCTTTTTTATGGATTTCTTCCTCTATTAGGCGAGAAATCAGCGGCGGGAAGACGCTGGCATATTTCTTTGATAAGGAAGCATTAGAGCCTTCCGCATTTGTTTTAGTCTCATCGCCTCTTTCTTTCATCTCAACAGCTCCATAAGCATAGTAAAAAACCGCAGATTATGGATGGTTGCCAAGCGGCTGCCTAGGTTGTCGCCAATACTAAGCAGATGGCGGATATATGCCCGGGAATAGTTGGCGCAGGCATGACAATCGCACAAGGCCGAAATCGGCCGGGGATCCCGGCGATAGGCGTCATCTAAGGGATATAGATAGCGATAAAACCCTTGGCTAAGGTCAATGTGGGCAAGAGCTTCAAACTCTTCGTTAAATACATACAGCCTGTTATGACGGGCCTCACGGGTGGGGATTACGCAATCGAAAAGGTTGTAGCCCATTTTTACGCAGGCCACTATATTTTCCGGCTTGCCTACCCCCATGGCGTATTTGACCATGTGGTTAGGGATAAGCTCCGCGGTATAGGCCAGTATTTCTTCTGCCAGCTGCCCGTCTTCGGTTAGAGGCCAGCCGCCGAAGCCAAAACCTGTGTATCCCATTTGGATTAGGGCTTGGGCACAGTCTTTTCGCAGGGTTTTATCGTTACCGCCTTGGATTATGCCAAAGAGCTGGGGTAATGAAACTGTGTCTTGTATTACTTCTGATTGATTATTAGTGACTTGAGTGGATACACTGGCCCGTGATTTTTCTCTCTGGGTAATATCTGCTTGCTTCCTACTATTTTTCAAGGGAGATCTTTTCGCGCCTACAGCTTTGACAAATGTATCCATACACTGCTTGCCCCAGCGGACAGTAGTATCCACAGCCTTGGCCTGCACATCATATGGGTCGTTTGGATGAGTACAGTAGTCCAGAGCCATCAAAACATCCGAGCCATAGGACATCTGAGATTGTATGCATTTTTCCGGCGAAAGATTTACCTTCTTTCCATCCCGTCGGAATATTATCTCGTTCTGCCTGATTTCACCGAAGGACGCGTTTTCCCTTATCAGCGAAAATACCTGAAAGCCCCCTGAATCTGTGATTATAGGCCTATCCCACCCGGCGAAGCGATGAAGGCCCCCAAGGCTTTTGATTGTGATAGGGCCAGGCTTTGTCATGAGATGATATGTGTTCATTACAAGGCCTTGAACGCCGCAATTTTCTAGGTCGGTGCTATCTACTGTACGGACAACGCCCCGGGTGGCATCTGGAAAAAAGGCAGGCAAGGGCACTGTGCCGTGTGGCAAAGTTAGTTCGGTCATGGCAACCTCCATGGGGTAATAGGAAATATCAGTTTTGATTTTCAACTGGAATCAATGCTACACCAAATCCTTTAAGCGAAGCGTTGCAGCATATATAGCCTTTTTGCTAAGTCGGCCTGCGGTTTCATCTTGGCTTTGATGTAGTATCCCCGCCGCTTCCTTCAGCGTACAGCTCTGCTTTACCATGATATCAACCAGTTGGGCTTCCAAAGATATCTCGCCCCCTGATTCCTCATCGCTGTCCTGATTTTTTTCATCATTCAGCTGAACAACGCAGGCATACTCACCTTTTCCGGCGTTAGGATTTTCTAATAAATCAGCCAGCACAGCTCTCGGTGTCCCTCTGTAAACCCGCTCAAATTTCTTAGTAAGGTCGTTGCATAAGCATATATCTGCGTATGGATAGTTTTCGGAGAGGTATTCCAAAGTCTTTGTGATACGCAGTGGCGACTCGTAAAAAACTAGAGGCCAATTGCACACATACGCCTGCAAATGTGGCTGCATAAGAAAAACTTCTGCCAATTCCTTAGTCTTACGAGGCAAAAACCCAAGAAACACAAACCGAGAAGCATCAAAGCCCGACACAGAAAGGGCCCCAATGACAGCACTGGCCCCACACACCGCAACAACCTCCGCCCCAGCAGCAGCGGCAAGCCTCACCAACCGATGCCCAGGGTCAGAAATACAAGGAGTTCCAGCGTCAGAGATAAGAGCAACATCTTTGCCATCAAGCAGGGCTTTAACAAAAAAATCCCCCCGCTTGTCTTCATTAAACTTATGACACGAGAAGGATGGAGTACGTATCCCAAAATGAGCCAGCAGCACCTTACTATGCCGCGTATCTTCAGCAGCTATAATATCAGCCTCAGACAATACTTGAACCCCGCGAGGGGTCATATCTGCCAGATTACCTATTGGGGTTGCAACTACATATAATTTTCCAGGCATAGGCTCTCCTTACTGGGCAAAAAGTTTTGTCGGTATCATCTAAACCGGGACTGTACGCTCTCATTCTAATATTATATCGAAATTTTACAAGACTTGTGGTAATCTCCTTTTGTAAGATACTTAATCTTTTTTTCCATGCGAACGTTGCGGGCGAAGCTCCGCAGGAGAAGGGCGGTAGTGCTTTTCGCCGCAAGCTACGGCTGATGCTAGTAAGCCTCAGGGGAGGAAAAATGCCGTTTATTTGCGGATTATCATCCGCATAAACGGCGTTTTTCCTAGCGCCTGAGTCTACCTAGCGCCTTCGCAACAGCGGCGAAAAGCACTACCGCCCCTCTCCTGCTATACCCGAGGCAAGGACTAGGAGACAAAAAACTAAGTATGTTATAAGCGTTGTGCAAGCCCTACGCAAGCGGTTTTAACATTTTACTAGCAAGCGAAAGCGCAGCGCGGGCGGGAATGAGCTCGTTTTTGCGCGTCTGTGTAGGCGTCAGGTAGACTCAGGGGTTGGAAAAACGCCATTTTTGTGTGTGATAACACACGAAAAATGGCATTTTTACTCCCCTGAGGCTTCCTGACATAAGCCGAAACCTAGCGCAAAAACGAGCTCATTCCCGCCCGCGCGGTCAAGTTCCGCAAGAGAGGACGGCAGCAATGAAGTCTGTAGACATTTTAGGCATACCTTTTGATTCCATGACCTTTGAAGAGGCTATCATACTTCTTGAATCGTATTTGGATGAAGAAAAAAACCATGTAATTGTAACCCCAAACCCGGAGGGGGTAATGCAAGCCCGGCGGAATCCGGCATTTCGTGAGGCTTTGCTTGGTGCTGATCTTCGGTTGGCCGATGGCACTGGGATTGTGCTGGCTTCCCGGTTTATTGGCAATGCTATGCCGGAAAGGGTGCGGGGGGTTGACACTATTTTTGCATTGCTGGACAGGCTCTGTGAGAAAAATCGTACCCATACGGCTTTTTTTTTGGGGGGGGCTCCTGGCGTTGCCGAGGAGGCTAAGGCGAAAATGGAAAGCCGATACCCTACTCTTTCCGTTGTGGGGCATCAGCATGGATTCTATACACCTGACGAAGAGCCGGCAATCTTGGATGAACTAAACCGCTTACAGCCGGATATACTGTTGGTATGTACAGGGATGCCTAAGGCAGAAATATGGGCGTATGCTCACCGTGACATTGGGGTCCGTATTACTTTATGCCTGGGTGGTACAATGGATATCATGGCTGGCAATGTAAAAATGGCTCCAGCCCTTATGCGGAAGCTGGGGCTGGAGTGGCTTTACCGGCTTATACGCCAGCCTCGCCGGTTTAAGCGGATGCTGGATATTCCGCGTTTTATATGGGCTGTAATAAGACACGGCAGGAAAAGGTAGGCTCACTATGCAGTTCCAAAATATAATTGAAAGTTAAAATATTTCACCATCCTCGGAGGTATATGTGAAAAAAATTTTCCAAAGCAAGGACATTGGCAGGTTAGTTAAGGATTGTTTGGTAATAATGTTAGGGGACTTCTTACTTGCATATGCGGTTGTGGCCTTTTTCCAGCCACAGAACATGGTAACCGGCGGGGTGTCGGGCCTGGCAATTATTATTGCGTATTACTCCGGGCAGCTTTGGCGGGAGATCCCAGTTTGGGCTACAAACTTGGTATTCAATGTCCCACTGTTTACTATTGGCATCTTTGTCCTAAAGGGCGAGAGTGTGATTAAGACAGCCTTTGCCACTGTGTTTTTGTCTGTGGCATTTTTCTTTGTTGAGTATCTTCCCGCGCCTCCCAATGATATTGTCCTTGCCACTATTTTTGGAGGCATATGCTCTGGGGTCGGGATTGGGCTTGTGATTCGTGCTTCAGCCACTACTGGCGGCACTACTTTGGCTGGGTCTATCTTGAACAATTCGCTTTTTAAGCATGTTTCTGTGGCCCGGCTTATTTTTGTCCTTGATGCTGTTGTCATTGTTTTGGGCTTTTTGGTCTTTGGGCCAATGGCAAGCCTATACGCCATTGCTTCTATTTATGTGGCTACCAAGGTCATGGAAGCTGTCCTTGAAGGTATGCATTTTGCCAAGGCTGCCTTTATAATTTCCGAAAAAACCGAGACTATTGCCCAGCATGTGATGGACAACTTGGAAAGAGGGGCTACTGAGCTTAAGGGCCGCGGCATGTTTACCCGGCAAGATAAAAATGTGCTTATCTGTGTGGTAAGTACTAAGGAGTCGGTCAGGCTGAAACAGCTGGTTTCTGAAATTGATGCTTCAGCTTTTGTTATTGTGGCGGATGTGCGTGAGGTGCTTGGTGAAGGGTTTAAACCCCATATGTAAGGGCTTTGATCCTGCATGAGAATGGTGACGTTTGCAACTTAAATATCAATATAAACTGCTATTTTAAGGAGTCTCAGATGAGAGAGAAAACAAGAATAATTTATGTTTTTGTAGTTTGCATGTTGATGTTCGCGCTTTTTGGATCCTGTGGCCGTGGGACTGTGCAGGAAGCTGGATACATGACTTCATATGACTATGATGATGCAGGCAACGAAAGCAACGGATACGGCTATACTGATGAAACCTCCGAAACCGCATCATCAGACAATGCCGCTTTGCCTCGTAAAGCCGATACGCACTTGGCGGGCCACTCTGATGCCATCCATGGCCTTATATCTGTGGTGGAATATGGTGGCAATCGTGCTTACATTATGGGCTCTATACACATTGGGCGGGAAGACTGGTATCCCTTAAGCCCGGTGGTTGAGGCTGCAATGGATAGTGCTGATGTTTTTGCCTTTGAGATAGACCTCGGCGCAAGCGGAGGGCCCTGCATATGCGGGGAATGCATTCACGAATGCGACTATCATGCTGATGCTGACGAATGCATGTGCCTTTTGATGGATATGATGTTTTTTCCAGAGGGTACTACTCTTGCGGACTTTCTTCCCGCTGATGTTTATGAAATATTTATGGAAAACTTGAATACATTTCCTGTGTACGCAGAGGCCTTTGCTCCTCTTCGGCCTACCACTGTGTCGGAGTTTATCTTGTATGAAATTGTAGCCCCTGCTTTGGGGCTTTCATCTGAGCATAGCATTGATATGTATGTGTTTAACCGAGCGCAGGGGCTTAGCAGGCCTACTATTGGCCTTACATGCTTCAATGCCCATGTTGCATTTATTTCTGGTATGCCTGACGAGTACCAGATTGCCACGGCTAGGTATTTTTCTGACTTTGACACTGCCCTGGAAGAAGTAGAAGAGTTGGCGCATATTTACGAAACCCAGGACATTGAAGCCCTTATCCAAGCGGTAACAACTGGTTTAGCAGAGGCTTACGAAGCCTATGCTGCGGGAGAGTTATCGGCTGGAGGGCTTGGCCTTGCGCGGTACTGGCACTACACTGTTGGCAATTATCGCTCGGCGTTTTTTGCCCGGCAGGTTGCTGACTTGCTTACCCAGACTGAGGAGCCAACTACTTTTTTTGTTACAGTGGGGATTGCCCACCTGACCCGGGATATTAATGTGTTTTATGTACTGCAGGACATGGGGTTTGAGGTGGTTGGGCTACATCCTTAATATTCGCTCCGCCGCTTTGCGGCTGCGCTCATAGGGCTTTTGGCCGCCTGCGGCGGCATCGCTGCTTCGCAACGACACGAAAAAGCGGCTGCACCGCTTTTTCGTAAGCCCTATATCACTTCCCAAACCGCATAGCCTCCAGCTTGGCCGCTGTTTCTGCATCCAGCAGGCCAAGCAGGGGGTTTTTCTTTATTGGGCTGTTTTCTATGTGGCGGGTACGCATTTGGGACTTGGCGCTTTCTATCTCTGCCCATAAATCTGCGGCAGAAGTGCGGCCTGCACCTTGGCCCAGTATTATTAGCTGCTCCAGCACATCTGATGTTGCCACAGTAATTTTGTCCCTATTGCTTTCCCTGGAAAGCTTATAGGCGGCTTGCTCTATGTAACGGTCAGCTGTTTCCGCTTCCTTAGTGAATACGATTTTTATATTGTTGTAGTCAGAAACACTGCCTGCCCCACCAGGCACAAGATGCGCATCGAATACTACAATTATGCGGTAGCGGCTTAGGGCCCTAAACTCGCATAGTATATCGCACAACTTTATCCGTGCACCGTCCAAAGAGTCTGCAGCAACGGCTGCCAGATCCTTGTTTGCATGGATTACATTGTATCCATCCACCAGTAGATAGTGAGCCCTTCGGCCCATGGTACGCCCTTTATTTGTAGCGCGGCCCTTACCACGTCCTTTGCTCATAGCACGCCTATGGTACTGGCATTGCCTTTTATATTGCAACTCATGCATAGTATAGCCGCAATTTTTATCATAACTATATTACCGTTCTGGCCCGGACGACCTCATATATAAGAACCCCTGCCGCTACAGATACATTAAGAGATGACATCTCACCCAGCATTGGAATACTCACCGCAAAGTCAGCCGTCTCGCTTACAAGGCGGCTGATACCTTCCCCTTCTGCCCCCAGCACCAACGCAATAGGGCCCTTTAGGTCAACCTTGTAGATACTTTGCCCCTTCATATCTGCGGCGGCTATCCACAGGCCTGCGGCCTTTAGCTCCTCCAGTGTACGTGTAATATTCCCTACCCTTGCCACAGCCATATGGGAAATGGCCCCGGCAGAGGTCTTTGCTACCGTACCTGTAAGGCCTACTGCCCGGCGTTTTGGGATTATTACCCCATGTGCCCCACCGGCTTCCGCCGTGCGGATTACTGCTCCCAGGTTGTGGGGGTCGGTTACGCCGTCCAGCACTATCACGAAAGGCGGCTGGTTACAGGTTTTAGCTATTTCCAATATATCATCAATTGTGGCGTATGGGATTGCCGGGCATAGGGCTATTACACCTTGATGGTGGCCTGTTTCCGAGGTATTGTCCAGCTTTGCCCGCTCTACCTCCTGCACAACTATGCGGCGCTCACGGGCTTTGGCTGCTATTAGACGAAGAGTGCCCTCTAGGGGCTTGTCCTTGTCCCGGCGAAGAAGAATCCGGTCTATGGGCTTTTCGTGATTTAGGGCTTCCAGGACGGCTTTACGGCCTTCCAATATTAGGTTATCGGTGTCCATGATTACTCCTCAAAAATGTGTCTAAAAAAAGCCTGTGAGGCCAGTAAATATGCTGGCGAAAAAGGTTTGTCAAAAGTATCAAAAACAGGCGCTGTGCTTACCAAAAATCTCCTGCTGATGCGCTTGTCCAGCCGCTCCTATGTGCCGCCTCAACACTTCTGGCAATCATATAATCAATTGCTGCGGCTTCGCTTAAGTTATTGAGCCTGGCTTCCAACGCAAACCATGGGGCATGGTTGCCCAGCAGATATGTGTAAGGGGTTGCACTATGCAAGACCGTGGCAAAGTTTCTTTCAAACCAATCCCGCACAGCCTGGCTGCGAAAGGTCAACGTCGGCAAGGTGTATGCAGCACCAGCTGGGACAAAGTGGTGCAAGCTTACGGAATAGAATGACTCTGCCATCTCGCCCCTAGTATGGGGCGTTTGCTGGCTGGCAATGTCGGCCCTTTCCAAAGCTGAGATATTACTTCGCAGATGGGCTTCGGCAGTTGCAAGACCATTTTGCCTATATGTTTCGGCAATATGATTGGCCCATGCAACCATTGCAGCTTCATTAAAGGGGAAGTTTGTGGGGTCATTGACAACAAGCCGCAATTGCAAATCCATAACAAGGAGGTCTATCAACCCCTGATTGCTGATAAATGGAACCGTAAAATCAGCCCGACGGCCACCGTGCTCCAATGAAAAATCAAGGAAAACCCCCTGGGTCTGGGGCGGCTGGGCTGGTGGGTGGGTTGCATTATTAGCTGGAGGGGTATGTGCAGCATTGGCTGGCGGGCTACTTTCCGGCAAAGAGTCTTCTTCCGGCTCTGCATCATTTCCGTCATAGTCTGGCGGCGGGAACATAACGCCCCACCCGCTATAATAAAAGGCCAGCTCTGAAAATGTAATGACGTTTTGACGCCAATCTATGCCGTCTTCAACTACATCTCTGTATGCATAATATGCCTCTGTGGCTACATCCAGGACAACATACGGCCACTGGCCTTCCTCAAACTCAAGGCCCAAATCATAGCTAATATCCTCCAGATACGGCTGTATAACCGTTGCAATTGTGTATCGTGAGAAGGGGGCAGAAAAGGTTGTTGCAGGCGGTGCATAATCTAATTGATTTTCTACGTCTTGATTATCGTCCTGCGCATTGCCGTCTTCGTCATATTCAGCATAGATGCTGGAGGAATCATGTTCACTTGCATTCTCGTAGGCTGACCCTTGATCCAGATAAGTTGCTGCATCAATGTCCGTTGGCGTACTGGGGGCACTGTGGCCAAATGCATTGTTGAACAAGCTTGTCACCCCAAAGATAAAGAACCCAAATAAAACAAGGGCCACCCCACCCAAGGCTATCTTGGATAAATTATGACGCAGTACTTGTCCAGGATTGGACCGTAGGTTGCTGAATGTAAGCTCATGCTCATTTTCACCTTCTGGGCTGGCAGGGCGGGTGCGTTTAAAGGATGGTTTGGTGTCGTGGCTGCCATGGTTGCCCCTTGGTTGTGGCCCGGGGTGGGCGCTTTCCCGTCTTTCGCGTCTATACGGCGGCGCAGTATTGCTGCCGCCATCCCTTTGCTGTGGTTGAGGTGGAAAATCGCGGGTGTCACTGTCATAGTGCTCATGTGACATGTTAGAGTTGCCTCTTGACTGTTGTGGGAAGGCATTATTATTACTGCCGCCGTGCGGCGGAGGTGCGGTGTTATTTCTATGGGCTGGAGGCGGAGATGCCTCGCGATTATTCATTGGATGCTGGGGCGATGGTTGGTTGTGATTACCCATTGGATGTGGGGACACAACGCCATTATTGCCCTGTGGGTGAGGCGAAGCGACACCATTATTGCCCCGGGAATGAGACGCGGCTGCGCCATTAACATTCCTGCGAGCTGGGCCTGCTGTGCGGGCTCTCCTCGACGGCGGCACACCGCGGTTACCCCTATGATAGATTGGGGCTCCGTTACTGCCTCTTGGCGGGGTTAGCGGGGCATCATGATTACCCCCATGGAATGGCGATGATGTATTGCCGCCATTTGGGGGTGCTGTCGGTTCATTCCCGGACTGGGATGACTGATTCCCTCTGTCATGAGGGGTTTCAAATAACTCCTCATCTTGTGATTGTGAATCTTTTCTGACGCCCTTCCTAAGCCTGGAAATAAGTTCAAAAGTACTTTCTTCAGGATTATGAAAATCATCAACCATAGAGCTTTCTCCTTTGTAAAGTGCGTTGTTCAACTAAGATTACAATAGAATAACCCAGGACAGCCAAATAAACAACTAATACTACTAAATTCCGCCATATATAGCATTTTCAGTTTTCGTTGTCGTGTTGCGGGCCAAGATTTTCACAAAAATACGTTCATTCTGCCAGCTCTTCGACACATAGGCAAAAAATCTCCTCCATCCGCTGCACATCTCCGCTGTGGTACAGATGCCCAAACAATGCCTCTAGCCCTGTAGCATGGCGGTAAGAGGTAGCCTCTGCGTTTTTTGCACGGGTTACAGGGTTGAGATTGCGCCCACGCCGCATTACGTTTTGCTCATCTGGAGTCAGCTTCTTGTAGATACGGTGATACATATCCGCTTGGGCTGTTGCAGAGACCATATCCTTGGCACGGCGATGAGCCTTGTGCACAGGAAGGCCCTGGTCCAGCAGCATCTTCCGAGTCCAGAGCTCAAAAACGGCGTCACCTAGATAGGCCAAGGCAGCCGCGTTCATGCTTTGTGCCATCTTGGGCCTTGGGGAGTGTCTTCAACGATTATGCCTCGGGCAGCCAGCTCGTCTCTTATGCGGTCAGACTCCGCAAAATTTCTGGCTGCACGGGCAGCTTGGCGGGCTTCAATTAAGGCCTCAATTTCCTTATCAAAATCCAAGTCCTCGCCGGTGACTTCCTGGGCTAGGGTTATGCCTAGTATCCCACAAAGATGCTCAAGTTTTTCTCGTAGACCTTGGAGAAGGGGTTGGGCTGGGCTGGGCTGGGTTTCTACCGTGGTGTTGATATATGTGACTAATTCGTAGATGGCCGTCACTGCATCGGGGGTGTTGAAGTCATCGTCCATTGCGGATTCAAAATCTTTGATATAAAGACTGGCTTGGTCTAGACGGGAAGCATCCTGAATAGCTTCATCTCGCAGCTTAGATTCTTTTTCATAGGTGGTGTGTCCCGGTTGGTCAAGCGCATCTTCGCTTATGGCATATCTTGATGCAGTTTTTTCTGCATGAACCAGGTTGCGGTAGCAGTTTTTTATCCGGTTTAGGCCTTGCCCCGCCGCGGTTAGCACTTCATCGGTAAACTCCATAGGCATACGATAATGGCCGCTAACCAGGTAAAACCGCAGCAAGTCATAAGGAAACCGCTGGGCCAGTTCCCGTACAGTTTGGAAGTTGTCCTGGGATTTGGACATTTTCTTGTGATTTGAAGTAATCATTCCGGTATGCATCCAGCAGCGGGCGTAGTTGCAATTGTTGGCAGCCTCGCTTTGGGCAATTTCGTTTTCGTGATGAGGAAAGATTAGGTCGCTGCCGCCGCCGTGGATATCGATTTCTTCGCCCAAGTATTTACGCACCATAGCAGAGCATTCAATATGCCAGCCAGGACGCCCGCTGCCCCAAGGGCTTTCCCAGGCCGGTTCCCCAGGTTTGGCGGGCTTCCATAGTATGAAGTCTGTGGGGTTTTGTTTTTCCTCAGATACCTCAATCCTGATACCTGAAATTAAATCGTCGATATTTTTTCTGGACAGCTTGCCATAGTCTGGGGTACTGGTGGTGTTGAAGTATACGGAGCCGTTTTTTTCGTAAGCGTGGCCGGTCTTTATCAGTTGGCCTATCATAGCAATTATTTCGTTGATTTCATCCATGGCCCTTGGATAGGCTGTTGCTGGGGCTACTCCTAGGGACTCAAGGTCTTCCAAGGTACGGGCTATATATTTATCTGCCAGAACCTTTACGGTGGTGTTTTCATCTGATGCCCGCTGGATTAGTTTGTCATCTATGTCTGTAAAATTCTGCACAAAGCTGACCTTATACCCCTTGTATTCCAGATATCGGCGGATTGCATCAAAGGCCACATAGAAACGGGCGTTGCCTATATGGATATCGTTATACACCGTCTGTCCGCAGGTGTACATTTTTATTTGGCCTGGGGATATGGGTACTAGGGGTTCTTTTATTTTGGTTAGGGTGTTGTAGATTTTCATTGATGGGTCTCCTTAATGTTGGAAAATGTTATCGAAATAAGCTTTTGACCAAATCATCAAAAGCGGGCAATGCTTACAATTAGGCACACTGCCTGGGCCGCAATCCCCTGCCCTACCCCAGTAAAGCCAAGGCCTTCTTCAGTTGTGGCCTTTATATTTACCGCGCTCGGTTCCGCATTAAGGGCCTGGGCAATATTGCAGACCATTTCATCGCGGTATGGGGCCAGCTTTGGGGCCTGTGCCACTATTGTGGCGTCAATATTGCCTATTGTCCAGCCTTTTTGTGCCAAAGACTTACCGACTTCGGCCAACATACATATACTGGAAGCATCCTTGTAAGCACTGTCACTGTCAGGAAAGTGCTGGCCTATGTCACCAAGCCCTGCTGCACCTAGCAATGCATCCATTATGGCATGGGTCAGCACGTCTGCGTCAGAATGACCAAGCAGGCCCAATGTGTATGGGATATCCACGCCACCAATTATCAGATTGCGATCCTGAGCAAGACGATGTACATCATAGCCTGTTCCTACACGGAATTTCATTGCGTCATCTCCTGAACATCGTGCCATTAAAAATCTAGCACGCTCTCAATAAAATCTACGGCTTGATTAACCCAAGCCAACAACTCCTCATATGTCACGTACTTGTATTCCTGCCTATATGCTTGCGTAAGCCCTTGGCAATATTCATGCAAAATATTCTCATGTATGGCTCTAATTTCTTCTTCCGACACCAACCCCGGCATGTCACAGGGCCTTGCCTCGGCCAGCAACTCCCATATCCTGCTTACCTGGGGCGATGTCTGATACAGCTGCCGGTCAATACTGATTAAATCCTGATAATAATCGCTTTTATAACCTTTTGCAGCTTCATCGGGGTGATAAGTTCTAAAACGGCTCCATATGGTTTTATTGTTATGAAGGTCGGTAAGTGCGTGGACAGCATAGCCTTCTATGAATGAACGTGTGCGGTATTGTAAAGGATGCGTGGCTCCGCTGCTTTGTGGAAGACTACCTTCATGATGCACTATAGGTTCGCTCTCTTTAACAAAATCACGTACGGACTCAATCCAACCCTCATTGTCCGTTACCTGCCCCCAGCGCTCATCACTGACAGGACATAGATGTGTGATTTTTTTGGCTGGGCCAAGGCTATTCTTGTCCTCGGGAAGAAACTCTCGATAGTGTACCGCGTCTGGACCAAGGGAACCCAGCAAAAACTGGGCAGCATCATTTTTAGAGCGCGATTTACAGGCTAGCAGCTCGTCGGCCACCAGCAAGTGTATCAATGGAAATGGCATATTACCTCCTAGCCCCGCAGGGCAACTAATATAGTGCTCTTCATTTCCTTCACACATGAGTAAAATGGTGTTAAAATTCTAATGACAAGTAAAAATTGCTTGAACAAATCCCCACCGAAAGGGCGAGTTACATGCATACAGCATTATACCGCAAAAAGCGGCCAAAAACATTCGCCGATTTAGTAGGCCAGCCCCATGTGGTTACGGCCCTTCAAAACCAACTGGAAACAGGCCAGATTTCCCACGCATATCTGTTTTGCGGAACCCGTGGTACAGGCAAAACATCTGCCGCAAAAATCTTTGCCCGGGCAGTAAACTGCACATCCTCCGAAGATGGTGGCCCCTGTAATATCTGTGAAACCTGCCAAAGCATCCTGGCCGAGCGCTGCATGGATGTGGTAGAAATCGACGCCGCCTCCAACAACAGTGTAGACAATATCCGGGACCTGCGTGAAGAAGTCCGCTATCCGCCCACCCAATGCACCCACAAGGTGTATATCATAGATGAGGTGCATATGCTTTCTACTAGCGCCTTCAACGCCCTGCTAAAAACTTTGGAAGAGCCTCCATCCCATGTGATTTTCATACTTGCCACAACAGACCCGCAAAAAATCCCAGCTACAATACTTTCCCGCTGCCAGCGCTACGACTTTAAGCGCATAACCGCTGCCGACATGACAGCCACAATGAAGCGCTACCTAGAAGACACCTCCTATGAGGACGCTGCGCTGGAGCAGATTGCATACCATTCCGATGGCGCTATGCGGGACGCTCTTAGCCTGCTGGATCAATGCCTGGCAATGGGAGAGGATGCGAGTGTGACGCTGGCCAATGTGCTAAAGCTGCTGGGAGCCGTAGATAGGCAGGTGCTGTTTACCTTTACTGATGCCCTGGCGGCCTACGATAGCGCACAAATATTGAGGATAATTGATAGCGCAATGATCGAAGGCCGAGATGTAGCTCAGCTTACCAATGACCTAGTGCGGCATTTTAGGGACGTGCTGGTGGCAGGGCAAGGAGCCACCTTGGATTATTCCGCCGAGATTGTGGATAAATTGAAGAAACAAGGCAAGCAACTGCCTGCCGATAAGCTGATTGAATATATCCGTGCTTTTTCTGAAACTTTACGGGAACTGCGCTTTGCGCCCCATATGCGCACTGCCCTTGAGGTTTGTGCCTTGAGGCTTTGCTCACCAGAGATGGCGGCGGAGGCCCCTACAAGGCAAGGAGACCAGACCCATCAGCTCTATGCTAGTAATATACAAGTACAACCCTCTACCGACGAATTAGAGGGATTAGTTTCACGCCTTACTAACCTTGAAAAACAGATGGCAAACTTAGTCACAGGGCCCCGTGCAGGCGTGGATCAAAGTTCTATACAATCAGCCATTCAAACCACCGAAGAAGAAATCCCACCCATAAGCACAAATGCTGAACCGCACTTTATACAGCCATCCAACACACCTACTAGCATTGACTCAACACCTGCTGCAAATCATGCCTCACAAAACAACGTCTCATCTGCCGCCGCCTCTAATCACATCCCCCCTGCAACAACGCTGCCCACACAATCCGACTCTCCCAGAACCGGCAACCTTACCCCACAACTACTATCAGAAATAAAAACCAACTGGCGCAACCTATGCAACACCCTCCCCCCCATGCTACGCTCCATGCTAATCCGCTGCGGCCAAGAAGCCAACGGTGGCACTCTAGAAATAATCTGCGACAACGAATCAGAAACCAAAATCCTAAAAGACAAAAACCGTCCAATGGCAATAAGGGAAGCCCTGGCAGAGCATTTTAACCTATCCACACCGCCAAACCTTGCCTTTATCGTAAGAGAAACTTACAATAATAATGAACCGAAACCACCAATGCCAGCAAGAACAGAAACACCCGAACCATCCAAAGCCCCTCCCCCACCTCAATACAACCCAGAACCGGAACAAATGGGCTGGGACGACTACGCCCAAGGTGTAGACGATAACGAAGCAATTCCATTCTCATAAATATATAACCCACTGTAAAGGAGGCAGCAAAATGCCAAAAGGATTTAACCCAATGGGCGGCGGCATGAACATGAACCAACTGATGAAGCAAGCCCAAAAAATGCAAAAGCAGATGGCAGAAATGCAAGAAGACCTAGCCAACAAAACCCTAGAGGTATCTTCTGGCGGCGGCGCGGTAAAAGTAACCGTAAGCGGCGAGAAGAAAATCCTAGACCTGCAAATTTCTCCAGATGTAGTTGACCCAGAAGACGTAGAAATGCTGCAAGACCTAGTGATGAGCGCTGTCAATGAAGCCCTCCGCCAGATGGAGGAATCCACTAGCTCTGAAATGAGCAAGCTAACCGGCGGCCTCAATCTGCCGGGGATGTTCTAATGCAGTTTTACGGCGGTCCGATAACCAAGCTAATAGAAGAACTATCGCGCTTACCAGGTATAGGAGGCAAGTCGGCACAACGGCTGGCCTTTTATATTATTCATTTGCCTGAGGCTAAGGCCGAGGCCCTGGCAGCATCCATAGTCGACGCAAGAAAAAATGTGCGTTACTGCGACACCTGCTGCAACCTAACAGACCAAAACCCCTGTCGAATCTGCCAGAACCAAAAGCGCAACCCCAAGGAAATCATGGTGGTAGAAGACCCAAGGGATATGGCCGCCTATGAGCGCACCCAGGAATATCATGGGCTGTACCATGTGCTACATGGGGCAATCTCCCCCATGCATGGCGTAGGCCCCAACGACCTAACTATTGCAGCCCTGCTAAAACGCCTGCAAAACCAGCCCGTTGAGGAAGTAATAGTGGCCACTAATCCCAACGTAGAGGGTGAAGCCACCGCCCTGTATATTAGTAAGCTGCTGAAGCCAATGGGGGTAAAGGTGACCAGAATAGCCCACGGTGTGCCCGTTGGCGGGGACTTGGAATATGTAGATGAGGTAACCCTCTTCCGTGCACTGGAGGGCAGGCGGGAGATATAAGGCAAGATGTAGCAAATCTCGCTTATGAAAATGCAAAGTATTGCATAAGCGATGCCATGAAATATAACATAATGTATCGCGCAAGAGACGCTGTAAACATGATATGGACTACAGCGTAAGCATAGCCGTGAGAGGATGGCGTTGTATGTGCAGCAAATAAAACTGCCGGAGTTTGTAAAACGGCTGATGTCAACAGAACATATGGTAAAAGAGCACATGCGCAGGGGTGAAATCACCCCTACCAAGGAAGCCTACAACAACTCCTTACGCATAGCTGCCCCTGCCGTTGCAGAAATGGTCAGCATTGCCCTCATGAGTATGCTGGATATGATAATGGTAGGCCAAATTGGCCGTGAAGCCGTTGCGGCAATAGGCCTTACAGGCCAGCCCCGGATGATATTTTTTTCCGTGTTCTTCGCCCTTAACATAGCGGTTACTGCCATAGTGGCCCGCAACAAGGGCGCCGGTGATGACGCGGCGGCTCGTTCTTGTCTGCGTCAGTCCATGCTGCTTGTAATGGCTGGCGGCACTATAATCACAGTCCTTGCTGTTGTTTTGGCCAGGCCAATGATGCAATTTGCCGGGGCCCAGTACGATACCATCGACATGGCCGCATCCTATTTCCGCATAACCGGTTATGGCCTTATTTTTGCCATTATGTCCGGGGTTATTTGTGCTGCCCAGCGTGCCTCTGGCAATACCAAAATTACCATGCAGGTAAACATTGTTGCCAATGTTGTCAAGGTTATATTCAACTTTCTATTAATTGCAGGCCGCTTTGGTTTCCCCAGGCTTGGGGTAGACGGGGCGGCTATTTCTTTGGTTATTGCCCATGTAATAAGCTGCGGGCTTGCCCTGCAATCGTTATTTAGGAAAGACGCATACTTGCGCATCACTAGCAAAGACAGTTGGCGGCCTGATGAACAAATGCTTGCCACCATAGGACGGGTAACTGCCGGAGGTATGCTGGAGCAGCTATTTATGCGTGTAGGATTTTTTGCTTATGCCAGGGTTATTGCAGGCCTTGGCACACTGGAAACTGCTGCCCACTTCGTAGCAATGCAGTTTATGAACCTAAGCTTCACTTTCGCTGACGGGATAAGTGTGGCAACCACAGCTTTGGTTGGCCAAAATCTAGGTAAAAAGCGGCCAGACCTTTCTATTATGTATGGCAAAATAGGGATGCGCCTTGCTATGCTGGTTGCTGCGCTTTTAAGTACCACGGCACTATTGTCCAGGTTTCATTTCCCCATTTTGTTTGCCAGTGGGGATCAGTATGTTATTCAAATCACCTCCGGCATCATGCTGATAATTGTATATATCCTCCCCCTCCAAACCAGCCAGCTTGTAATGGCCGGTAGCCTCCGAGGGGCGGGAGATACCCGGTATGTTGCGTTTACCATGCTTATAACTGTGGGGCTCATCAGGCCCATCACAGGTTTTGTCCTTGTTTACCCACTGGGTTGGGGGCTTACTGGGGCCTGGATTGCCATTATTTTTGACCAGGGGGTAAGGCTGGTGCTGTTGACAGGGCGGTTTATGCGGGGGCGGTGGATTAATACTCAGTTGTGATTACATTAAAAGGAGAAGAATATGAAAAAGCTAAACGTAGCAATGCTAAGCACATGGCATGTCCATGCAGGGGGCTATGCCCGTCAGTTAATGGCCCATCCTGAGGCAACAATGCCAGTGGTATGGGACGAAGACCCAGCCAAGGGCAAAGATTTTGCGGCACAACATAGTGCAGATTTTGAGCCAGACTTGGACAAACTCCTAGCCCGCAGCGATGTTGACGCCGTTTGCGTAAACGCCCCAACCACCATGCACCGGGATGTAATGGTCAAGGCCGCTAATGCAGGTAAGCATATTTTTACAGAAAAAGTACTAGCGCCAACAGCCAAGGAATGCGCAGATATCAAGGCAGCAATAGATGCATCCGGAGTAAAGTTTTGCATCTCTTTCCCCCATCGCACCTTACCTTACAACCTGTTAGCCAAAAAAGTACTGGACGACCAGCTGCTTGGCAAAGTCACATATATGCGTATGCGCAATGCCCATGACGGGGCCTCGGCTGGATGGCTCCCCCCTCATTTTTATGATGAATCCCAGTGCGGCGGCGGGGCCATGATAGATTTAGGGGCTCACCCAATGTACTTGATTGCATGGCTGATGGGCAAACCAGCAGAAATTTCATCAACCTTTACTCACGTCACCGGCCACGAAGTGGAAGACAACGCCGTTTCCGTAATGAAGTACCCATGCGGAGCCATTGCCGTGTCCGAAACTGGATTTGTCACCAGCAATAGCCCTGCAACCTTAGAAATCCACGGCACGGCTGGTTCATTAATGATTATAGGCAATGACATACGCCTGATTTCCGCCAAAACAGGCGGCGAATATGGCGGCTGGACAACCCCAAAAAACCTGCCAAAGGCCCTGCCTGATGCAATTACCCAGTTTATCGAAGGTGTACTGCACGGTAAGGAGATATTGTTCGGCATGGACGATGCTATCCTTCTGACACAGCTGATGGAAGCAGCGTATAAATCCCACAAGAGCAGCGGGTTTGTGAAGGTATAAAAGGCGCAAAGTACAACAATAATCGCAATTGATAAGAAACGGATAAGAAACGGCGGTTTTCTTTGTAGGGGTTTTACTCTATATAGATGATGCATAGTCTATGATGGGCCAGCCGGATTTTCGTCCACTAAAGCCAGTCTTGAGCAAGAGGCCCTTTATTTACAGGGGGCCTTTTTCTATATACATTTTTAGCAGATAATCGTGGGGCCTAAGTCTGAACATGATGCGTAAGATTAAGACGCCCCAACTTCATCCACGAAGGGAGA
>Ga0123355_10001246_pt1 | contig 35499 bp, 28 predicted proteins | sample TergutEmb28metaG_3_FD_89872 | JGI IMG/M metagenome (GOLD analysis project Ga0123355, IMG submission 89872) | Embiratermes neotenicus P1 segment gut microbial communities from Petit-Saut dam, French Guiana - Emb289 P1 | ecosystem: Host-associated > Arthropoda: Insects > Digestive system > Gut ...
GCTGTTTTTCGCTTACTTTTATCTTTACTAAGAGAAGCTCTCTGTATAGCGTTGTTGACATGTCTAACTTGTATGCTTTTCTCACAATTTCCAGCTTTTCAGTCTGTGCAATTATTTGTTCGAGAACGCTTTCATTGTCACTATTTACAACTACTGTAATTCTTGTAATCCCCGGAGTGTTTGTTTCTGATGCTGTAATTGTACTGATGTTAAAATTCCTACGCCCAATAAGGCTTGAAATTCTTGCAAGCACGTTAGGCTGATTGTCTACTATTAGACAAACGACGCTTTTATTTGTTTCTTTTACTTTATTTTGCTCCATATCTGCCTCCATGCCAACTATTCTAAAATTATATCTTCAACGGTTGCACCGTTTGGAATCATCGGAAGGACTTTCTCGCTTCTTGCTATTTCACATTCTATCCAGACTGGACCTTTTTCTTTTAATGCTTTTGCAAATGCTTCTTCAAATTCCGCTAACGTTTTTGCCCTAAATCCTTTTGCTCCAAATCCTTCGGCAACTTTCACAAAGTCAGTCTTTCTCTCTGGCGTTGTCGCAGACAATCTTCCTTCATAAAAAGTATTTTGCCATTGATATACCATTCCAAGCACTTTATTGTTAAAAATTACAGTGATAATCGGTAGTTCGTTGCTTACTGCTGTGCAAGCCTCGTTCATGTTCATGTGAAATGACCCATCGCCAGTGATGTGAATTACCCTTTTTTTCGGAAACGCCTTTTGCGCCCCTATCGCAGCTCCATATCCGTAGCCCATCGTGCCAAGTCCTGCACTTGTCAAAAACGAATTTGTGTTTTTGTGTTTTATATACTGTGCCGACCACATTTGATGCTGACCTACGTCTGTTGTATAGATCGTTTCTTTGTCTGTCATATCGCAAATCTTGCCTATGACTTGATGTGGTTTCAAAATACTGTCATCATCTTTTTCTATTTTGTACTTTGCTTTCCACTCTGCTACTGTTTTAAGAAGTTCTGGGCGTTTTTTGCTTTCTATTAGAGGTATGAGTTTTTCTAGAAAATATTTTACATCACTTATAAGCGAAAAATCTACTTTGACGTTTTTGTTAACTTCGCTTTTATCGATATCTACCTGCACTAGCGTTGCCTTTTTTGCAAATTCCGTCATGTTCAAAGCCACTCTATCACTAAATCTAGTTCCAAGAGCCATTACAAGGTCTGCTTCATGAACTGCTTTATTTGCGGCTACTGTTCCGTGCATGCCTATAAGTCCTAAGCATTTCTCATCGTCTGCCCCTATTATACCTGCCGCCATTATCGTATGTGCTACTGGCAAATCTGCCTTTTCGCAAAGCTCGATTAATTCCTTTTTCGACCCTGATGCGACCAGTCCACCGCCGGCATATATTACAGGGTTCTTTGCTTTATTTATAAGGTCTGCAATTTGCTTTATTTGTTTGTCATCTGCCTTTGGAAGCTCTGCAATCGCATACGGTTTCATTTTCTTAAATTCATATAGCTGTGCGGTTACGTCCTTTGTAATATCTATAAGGACAGGGCCTTTTCTTCCGCTGTTTGCAATTCTAAAAGATTCTCGCAGTGCATGTGCAAGGTCTTCTATTTTATTAACAAAAAAATTGTGCTTTGTAATTGTCAAAGTTACGCCTGTAATGTAAATCTCTTGAAACGCATCTCTGCCTATTAGCGGATTTCCTACATTTGATGTTATGGCTACCATAGGCACACTATCCATAAACGCAGTTGCAATCCCTGTCACAAGGTTTGTTGCACCCGGTCCACTCGTTGCAAAAACAACGCCTGTTTTTCCTGATGCCCTCGCATATCCGTCAGCAGCATGAGAAGCTCCCTGCTCGTGTGCAGTCAAAACATGGTTAACTCTATCACTGTACTCATGAAGTGCATCGTAAACATTAAGTGCTGCCCCGCCAGGATATCCGAACACAGTATCTACACCATGCTCCGTTAGAATTTCCAGTACGATTTGTCCTCCTGTAAGTTTCATTTAAAACTGCTCCTTTTCTTGATATTTTGAACAAAGCTTCGCTTTATTTTATGCATTAAAATATTATACATGTAAACAGTATTGCAAGTCAATCTTTTTGTCATGTTTCACAAGATTTTATCTTGCAATTGTTTTTTGTCACAAATCAGATGTGGGCGAAATTTCGTACTAACGCCGATTTTTAAGAGAGGAATAATACAACTTTGCTGGCGAATTTTGCCGATATATGGTATGATTTTATTAATTCAATAAAGTAGGTTTTAAATTATGCTTTTAATGAAATTAAATATGTTTTTCCTAAACATGAATAAGAAGATACGGTTTGCAATCGCGATTGTTGTTGTGATTTTTATGGCTGCGTCTTCTATATTTATATACACTTCAGCGTTTCCTCTGACAGATGATAGGAACGTTCTTTCGCAAGCAATAAGTGATAACTATATGAAAGCTAGCGGTTTAGATGTTGGCAGAGGAATAGAGATTTATATTCTTGAAACAATTGAAACAGAAAGAGGCATTAGGATTTTTTTTCGAGTTGAAAACCGTGAGCAAACGTTTGGATTTGCTTTCTTTCAAAGGGCATTTTTTGACCTCGGTTACACACTTACAGAATCTACACTTGAAATCCTTCCTTATTCTGCTTTTGTTGTTGCAAATAACTACACCGGTCGAGAACCTAGTGTATTTTTTGCAGGGTATAACCTCAGGGATGTTCATTCGTTTGGTGTAGAATTACAGTCTGTTTTTTCAGGAACAGGAACGATGCCTTCTCCTAGCGGGTGGGGTAACATAGAGGATGAAATAATATTTCAAATTGGAGGCGAGCAATTTTTTGAAAAAGTTCCAATGGACATAATTTCCGCTCTTTCTCCACCACTCTTTTCACAAATACTAAGTTGGTATATACCATCACAACAAGGCACTCTTTATGATGCACAAGGAAATGACATAACAAGCAATTTTGTTATCGCAAACGCGATGGAAGGTCAAACGGTGAACTTTCGCTCTCCACCAGCGATAAATACTTCCCTTATCTTTAGCATACTCTTGTTTGGTATAATATTCATACAGTTCATCTTTGGAATGATTAAAAGCGTTTGGTTTTTAAGATGAGCAAGGAATAGTTCTATAGCAAATTAGAAGTTTTTCACGCAAATTTTACGTTGAATTTTACGAATAATTGTGTTGTCGTTATTTTAAGAGGAGGTAAATTATTATGCCAAATATTAAACCTGTATCAGATTTAAGAAATTATAACGATGTCCTTCAAGATATAGATGTGGGACGTCCCGTTTTCCTTACAAAAAACGGAAGGGGACTATACGCAATTCTAGATATCCGCGAGTACGAAAAAATAAATGCTACGTTAAAGTTAGTCACCGAACTTGTCAAAGGTGAGAGAAGTGGGCTAGAACAGGGTTGGCTAAGTGCTGACGAATTTGATGATATGGATGGATAGCTAAAAGAATACTTTGTACATTTGAAATGTCCGATTATCTTGGAGTTTAATTCCAAAATAATCGAATTCCGTTTTGTGTCAAGTGATTTTCCCCTGAAACTTCCGAGTTTGGCTAAATATTTTTCCGTGATTTGGTTGGCATTTTTTACCATTTTTTATCACGCTTGTGCTGACTCACTCCAAATCTGTAAGACAAGTATAGCAAAACGAGGCGGTTTTGAGAACTGCCTCGTTTTGCTGTGTTAGTGATTAATGATTATTTAGAAATAGTGATTACTCTATTTTTTTGGTATGTGATTAAACTATATGTTCTTGTAGTATGTCGCCTTCTTTTCTTCTGATTACAAACAATATTGCCATTCCGAATAGCGATAGCCATAACATTGTCCAGCCTAAATTATTATTTCCTAAACCTGTCTGTGGAATTTGCAGAAGTCCAAGTGGTGTTTCGATGTCTTCTATGAATATCCATTCTTCTGTTTCTTCATCCCACACCCATTCGCCAAGAGGCACACCCTCTTCGCCAATCACGATATGTCTGTCAGTAGTTGTTCTGTCACCAGTGCTACCGTTGCCACCGCCTGTTGGTGGAACTATAACTGTCGGACGTTCAGGAGAATAACCAGGAATCTCCCTATCATTATAAGTAATGATAAATTGATTTACCAGCGTGTTATCAGGTGCATCATCACCAACTATAAACGTTAGAACGATTTCATCACCTAGCCCGAAGCCTACAGGTACATTTCCAAAATAAAACTTTATCGCTGTATAATATAAGTCACCTGACTGTGGCAAGCTAAAGTTAAATGGTCTGCTTGCATCTATGTCTGTAGCATAAACATTAAACTCATCGCTTCCATAAACTCTATATCTAACCTCAAATGTAACTCCCGCACTGTTTGTAAATGCAGGTAACGTGCCTGACTTAAAGTTAAGCCCTCTGCTCGGTATATCCATAATCGAAAAGTTGACTACAGCCTCATTTAAAGGGTTTTGGAATCCGCGAAGTGTCCAGTCAATAGTTTCGCCAACTCTGACAATAGTTCTGTCAGGATTCTTTATAAGTTCCTGTTCTTCATCTTCGTCATCGCCACCGTTACCCGGTGTTCCACCTGGAGTTCCGCCGCCTGACGGTGTAAATGTCCAAGTGCCTGTAAATACTACATCATCGCCCGGCATAGTAAATGTACCATTTGTAACTACTAATCCTGCCTGTGCTACCCAGCCGTTAAATGCCCACGTTCCGTTCTCTGTTACACTTTCGCCATCAACTATCCTAGTGCGAGTAGTTTCTGTTGTTGTAAGTACCGAAGCTACTGCGATACCTGTTATGCCCTCCCTGTGAGCTTCTACTACAGGAATAGCAGGTGTGAAACTCGCAGGTGCCTCACCTAACACCGTATAAGTCACATTAAAGCTTTGGTTTGCAAGCCACTCGGCGTATAAGTTGAGAACAGGTACTGTCACAGCAGTTGCAAAGTCATATGCTATAGTGTTTGCTGTATCAGTCGTCCAGCGAACGAAAGTATAGCCTTCTCTTGTTGGTGCAGGGTTTGGTGCTGACACCGTGCTTAGATGCTGTATAGCTTCTGTGCCAAAGATACCATCACCAGTTCTTGCGTAATTATAGTGAAATACAACATAGTTCCACATACGCATAGCGATAGGTAAGCTTCGACGTTGTGCTGCACTGTTGCGTACTTCCGAAAACGTAAGAGGTGCATAAATATTTTCAAAGCTTGCAAAGTCAACTGTATTCTTACTTACAGGAATTCCTAATCGGAACAAGAAGTAATCCATCTCGCCAGGTGCAATGTTTCTGTAGCTGATAATACGTACCATACGTATCTGTGATGTATCAGTGATAGCACCCCATGCTACAAAGCTTGGACTATTTAGATCAAATGTATATACTGTCGAATATGTGATGGTAAATCCAGGTATCGTTGCAACTTCGTACAATAAGTCTAAGCTAAATTCAAAAGCTTCTTGCTGTACTTGCGGACGTAGTGTTTCTTCAATTTCACCAATTGGCATCATCTCTCCTGCTTTTGGGATAGGGACAAATGCGTGGAACTGACCTACTGGCTCGTCTGTGTTGTTAAAATAGTGGAACTCTTTTTCTATACCACCGTTTGGCACAAGGTTAAGCCAACCAAATCCTGTTTCCCATTCATGTCCTGCTGTAGTCGCAAGTGTGTTGCCTGCATTATCAACAGAGCGAGCTGTCACCCATGTTTGAAGTTCTGCTTGTTCTTGTATGTTAACAGATTGAGAAAACATGCCCGCAACCCACATGCCGGGAGCGACGCGATTGTCAATAGTAAAACCACGCTCAGTAGTTGCTTGGCGTGCACCACTCTCTAAAGATGGCGTAACTTCTGGATTCATCGGTATTATCATGGCCACTTGATTGATTGGAAAACTCTGTGTATTGGCTGATGGCAATGCACGCACATCAAAATGCACGGTTATACCACCATAACTGTGTCCTATCGTACCTGTGCCTGTAGCAAAGTTCTCTGTAAAGATACCCATTATTACATCAGGTAGTGCCAAACGAAATACTGTCGAACCTGTGCTGTCTATGATTTCTGTTATTATTATACCTTTACCCTCAGTCAGCGTTTGGTTGTTCCATGTTACTTCTATCGTCTCACGTGCTATTTCAAGTATGCCATATGGTGCACGCAAGTATACATAATGTCCACGTACTGCAAGCGGCATTGTTTGATTGACATAAATTAAGTTGCCTGCATTAAATGTAACATTGCGGCTTGAAAATCCATCACCAGCCTGTAATACTGTAGTCAAGTTGCCTGCTCCTACAGAATATGGAAATCTGGCTCTATTAATTATCGTCCTCTGGTCAATTGGAACTGTAGTAGTTGCTTCATCACGTATACGCATAGGGTCATTAGGTGCTGTGCCTGACGGATTTTCCACTATGCCATGTGGTGTATTTGGGTCAATCTCTCCTACAATTGCTCTGGCAGTAAGAGCAGGTATACTGCGGTCAAGCACTTGACCAAGATAATAAAAGTTTGTGGAATTACTTCGAGCAGTATGTTGTCCTGTACCATAACGCCAGCCTTGCGGGATGTCACCCAAAATCTCCCAGTATATTTCTTCTATAAATTCATCTGTTTCAAGAACATTTAAGAAACTTAAATTAACAACTCTTTGACCGTTTGCACCTTGTGCAAAAGAGTTAGACACTAATACGCCTGCACTAGCATATGTAAAAGTTCTCCCTGCAGAAGTTCTTACATATAGGTTTGCAAAGCCGCCATCTCCTGCTCCTCCAAATCCTACAGGTATGCGAAGGGCTTGTACGCCTATTGCTGGATTTTCAAAGAAAACACGAACTGCTTGATTTGTTACATAATCTGCAAACTCGTTATCCAAACGAAACCCACCTAAGAAATCAAGTGCACCATCTGTTGGTATAGGTGAATGATTTAATTCTGGACCAGTATTTAAAGGTTGTATTCGCAAGCGATTTACAAATGATGCCGTAATCGTTATATTCCCTTGACCGCCAACGTGTGAACCAACTGGATACCCACCGGGTATTGGAGTTGTAATACTAAGAGCATTTTGCATTCCAGGATGCGTTGGAGTGATCGGTCCAGGTGTAGCGTCAAGAGGAATTGTTCCGTACAACTCGATTCTATGTGGTGCACTTAAATCCGGTTGCACCAATGTAAATGTCACTATATCAAAGTTAGGATTACTGCCTCTGTCGATAGTCACGTTTTGTAACATAGGTTCAAATCCTGTTGGCACTGGTACGACAACTCCATCAGTAATCGGAGTGCCTGCAACAGAGCGTATTCCCTGTATGTTAAGCCTGCTATCCACGTGTAGAGTAATAATCTGCTCCTCAATTATTGGTCGCACATAACCAATCCCACCACCATCAACTAGATTTAGTCTTTGAAATGTACTCCACTCTGTTCCTGGTGTGTAAAATCTATGTAGACCAGCTACCGTTGGCGAACCTGGATCCATTCTCGTGCGAAGTTGCCCTGTTATGAAGTATGTTTCTAGCTTTGCTACATTATGTACGCTTGCCGCTTCTATACGTTCTCGTACTTCAGCAGCACTTAATGTTGATAAGTTTGCAGCATTAAGGTCAACATTTGTAAATGTTTCTACACTTATTGGATTAGTTCGAGTTATTCCGGGATTTGCCGTTGCACCAAAGTTTCTTTGCGGACGAATTTGTGGAGATACTTCCACTGCCAGAGTTCCCGAAGCTAGAGTATATACAAGCATTCCGCTGTTTGCTTGGAAGGTATGTCCTGTGCGGTCTTGTACGAGAGGGTCACTTGGAATCCAGCGTCCGCCTGTAACTATACCATCCAAGTGAGGCGGCAGATTTGCCAGATTAAATGTACGATTATTACCTGTTCCTGTAAAGCCAGGGACAACTACACCAAGTTCCATACCGTGTTCCAAATACATCACTACAACAGGAGCTTGCGAGCCTGCAGGAAATCCATCAGAAATTCTCACGGTCTGGCTTGAATTATGTGCTTCATGATTGTTCATTGTAAATATACTGCCAGCCCCAAAATCCACGGTACTCCCACCGCCTGTAATAGTAACAGAAAAGCCACCGTTAAACGGAACTATAGGAATAAGATATTCTTCTAATTCTTCTTCCTCATATTTTTCTTCATATTTATAATCTTGTTCGTAGCTATACTCATAGTTATAGTCATAATAGTTATTTTCTTCGTTTGTTTCAGAGCCATTATTTTCTGTTTTGTCGCCATTGTATTTTGCTTCTTCATCGTTTGGCTCATTTGTGGCGTATTCAGATTTTACATATCCATCTGTTTCTACGCCTTCGCTTTCATCTGCATTTTCGTTATTACCTACTTCTGCGTTTTCGCCATCGCTAGTAAAGTCGCTTTCGCTAGTAGCCGCATCGTTTTCGCCTACTGCTACGTCTGCTACACTTTCACTAACAGATACATCTGCTCCATATCCGCCTGTCGCATCATCTGTTGCCAAAGCAACGAAGTTCAGACTGCCAACCAGAACGGTAAGGGCAACAAAAACTGCTAATAGTTTCTTCATTTTTCCTTTTCTCATACCTTTCATTTTTTCACACTCATCTTTCTTTGAATTAATAATAATTCCAAATAGCAAACACTTAATTTATATTAATATTCCATAAAATGAAATAACTCAAACGTGTCTAAATTCATCTTGCCATTGCTAAAATGTTGAAATCTCATTCGCCATCCGCTTCCATCTTCATGCATCGCTGTGCCGATTAAAATATCTCCGCTACCCTCGTTTGTCACATAAAACCTTAGTCTTTCATCTGTTAACCTTCGCATTTGATTTGCTACATCAAATCCAAAGTAACTGACAATCCTGTCAACATCTCCGCGTGTACTTGCACTTGCAAGTGCTGTAAGTATCTCGGTGGTTCTATCTACATGGGCAAGTTCGGATTCAGATTCTTCCGTTGTGTTTTCTTCATGGTCTATTTCTGCATTGTCTTCACGGTCTTGCTCTACCACAGGGCTTTCAGGCTCTTGCACATTTTCTGCTGCTTGATGTTCCTGCTCTGTATCGACCTCTACTGTTTGAGGTTCCTGTTTTGTATTGACATCCGATGTTTGTGCTTCATAATCGCCATTTATATCTATTGCTTGCTGTTCGTCTTCGTTATACACCTCTGATGATTGAGGTTCATATTCATTATCTAGCTCTGAATTATATGTTTCATAGTTTTGCTCATAACTCTCGCTGCTTGCATTTCCTGTCTGCATCTCTACTATCTCTTGCCCTGCGTTTTCCTGTTGTAATACAAAGTACAAAGTTACGCAAGCAACACACACGATTACTGCACATGCTACAACATAGCTTTTTGAGATTTTGCTGGCTATATTGAGCTTTGCCACAGACCCTATACTTGAAGCACTTACTGCTACTGTATCTATATAGCCTGCGATAAAAGCTTGCTCTTCCATAAAAAACACATCTGCAAGCGGCACTAGTGCCATGCCTTTTATCCATTTTCTGTTGTCCGCATCTTCTACACCTTCCAGTTTGGATTTGATGGTTTTTCTGGCTCTATGCAGTATTATGCGTACATTTCCTGCTTCACAATCAAGTAATCTGGCAATTTCTTCTGTCTTTATTTCAAAATAGTAGTATAAGTAAACTGCTTCTCTCTGATTCTTTGGCAAGCTGTCTATAATCGAAAGGAGCTTCCCTTGTTTTTCTTTATTTTCCAAGTATGATTCTGGTAAAAAATCAGCGTCTATATCTATTTGGTTTTCTATTTCCTCCTCTGTCACAACAAATTCTTGGTTGCGACTGTTCTTTTTATGTTTTTGATAACATAGGTTTACTGCAATTTTACGTAAGTATGTTAAAAATGTTTCGCCTATGAGTTCGTCGGATTTTTTAAAAACAACTAAAAAAGTATCTTGAACTACTTCTTCTACGTCTTCTCTAGTGATACAGAACTTCGAGCATACAAAAGCAATGTGCTTGTTGCATCTGTTGTATATTTCCTCAAATGCACTTTCATCACCAGTTTTCAATCTTTCTATTAATTCCCCTAGGTTTTCTTTTTCATTACTAAGTAAAATTTTACTCATCTTATATCTGTTCCTTATCTATAAGGCTTGGTTTGTGTAGTTTAACTTTCTAATGCAAGCACCTCAGTAATAGGGACTAGGTCATCGGCACAATATGGTATGGCTTTTTTAAAAACGTCTATCTTAAAGCTCAACCTCTCTGCATATAACGTTAGAATGCAAACAATGCTGTTCTCCGATAATTTCGTTGATTCTGCAATCTCGCTAATTGGCAAGCCTAAAAAACAATACAAATAAATAGCTACTTGTTCTTCAAAATCAAATCTTTCAACAGCATGACGCAATATTTTTCTGGCTTGAAAATTGTGAATAAAAGCTGCCGGCACTTCTGGCATTTTTATTTCTTCTTTTGCAAACAACATTTATACGCTTTCCTTTCCTAGTTTTTTCCTTCTTTATAAATATATAGTGTTGCTGCTTCAAAATTGTTACACTTTTTTCAAAAGTTTTTTGAAATTATTTTTCAATGTGTACAAAATAAAAGGAGCTATCCTTTTGAGATGCTCCTCTTGCTACATTAATTATTCTGCTGTATACGGCAACAGTGCCACAATTCTTGCCCTCTTAATTGCTCTTGTTACTTGTCTTTGGTGCATAGCACATGTGCCCGTTATTCTTTTAGGCAATATCTTGCCTCTTTCAGTAATATATTTTTTCAGCTTGTCTGTTTCTTTGTAATCAATGCCATCTGTTTTATCTGCGCAGAATTGGCATACTTTTTTTCTTCTCATGCCACCGCGTTTTTTATCCATCATTTTAGCAGTCTCCTTTACTACGTTGTAACATGACAGCGGGAAAATAACCTGTCATGCCTAGAACGGGACGTCGTCGTCCTCGATTGCCTGAAACCCTTCAGGAATACTGGACTCCACAGGCTGTGCTGTAGCACCACCTTTATCTCCCCACTCCAAAAATTCTACTCTATCAGCAACAACATCTGTCGTATAGACTGTTGCACCATCTTTGTTTTTATAGCTTCCAGTTTGCAGTCTTCCCTGAACGCCAACAAGTCTTCCTTTTGTTAGATATTTTTCGCAGTTTTCGGCTTGTTTTCCAAAAACCGTTATCCTCGGAAAGTCTGTTTGCTTTTCTTTACCAGCTCTTTGAATTCTGTCTATCGCAATCGAAAAGGTCGCAACAGCCATTTGTGATTCTGGTAGGAATCTTACTTCAGGGTCTCTAGTGAGTCTTCCTATTAATACTACACAGTTCATACCTGCACCCCTTTTCTACTTCTCGTCTTTGTTGATAATCATGTGTCTGATAATGTTATCAGAAATTTTGAGTCTTCTATCGAGCTCTTTTGGAAAATCTTCATTTGCCGTGAAATCGATAAGTGCGTAATACCCTTCGTTTTTCTTGTTGATTGGGTACGCAAGTCTTTTCATCCCCCAGATGTCTGCCTTTACGATTTCGCCATTGTCAGCAATGATACCTTTAACAGTTTCGACTGCTTGCTCTTTGGCTGAATCTTCTAAAGTAGAATCTACGATGAACATCAACTCATAATTTGTCATTTTTTCACCTCCCTATGGTCATCCTAACTCACATCTTTTTGATGTGCATTAGTGTAAAATGGCGACAGTCTAGCCTGTCGCAGAGAGCATTTTTTAATACAATGCCTTTCTATTATACAACAATTCAAAAAATACACAAGCAAAAAATCAATATTTTCAATATTTTTTTGCACTTTGCAGATGCTTTTGCAACTTATGCATAACATTTTCGATGTCAATTGGTTTTCCAATATGACAATTCATGCCACATGCAAGGTATTTTTCGACATCTTCTCTAAAGACATTTGCGGTCATCGCTATGATAGGAATTTCTTTTGCCCTTTGAGTTCCAAGTTTGCGTATGATGCGAGTTGCCTCATATCCACTCATTACAGGCATCTGAATATCCATCAAAATCAAATCGTATTTTTCAGGCGATGCTTTAAACATTTCGACAGCTTGTACGCCGTTTTCTGCACAGTCTATTTTTAGTTTTGTATGTTCCAAAACGGATAAAAATATTTCGCGATTTACTTCCATATCTTCTACGAGAAGCACACAAAACCCTTCAAAGTCGAACTTCATGTTTTCCTGACAGCTCAGTTCAGGCACATACGTCATATCTTTTTCGTCAGTCTTTGCAAGTTCAACGGAAAAACTAAACTTTGCACCTTTCCCAAGTTGTGACTCTACCCAAATCCTACCCTTCATCATCTCGATAATGTTTTTTGAGATCGTAAGCCCTAGCCCCGTTCCACCAAAATTGCGAGTTGTGCTTTGCTCCGCCTGCACAAAAGAATCAAAAACACGCGCTTGCTGCTCAGGACTTAAACCTATGCCTGTATCAGTTACTGACACTTCAATAGTGCAGCTATTTTCATCTTCCTTTACTAGCTTTGCCTTTATACTTATGCTTCCTTCTTCTGGCGTAAATTTCATGGCATTTCCAATTAAATTTGTAAGCACTTTTGTAAATCTTTGGTCGTCACCTATAAGCCTTTTCGGAATTTTTTCGTCTATTTTCACATTGTACTCTTGTCTTTTTTCGTCTGCACGGTGCTGCATGACTTCTGCAATTTTTGTAAGCATATCTGCAAAGTTAAATGTAATAAGCGAAAGTTCAAATTTACCTGCTTCGATTTTGGCAACATCGAGGACATCATTGACCACACCGAGCAATTGCTTTGAAGCATCTTCTATCTTATTAAAACAATAATCTTTGCGTTCTGTTTCGTTTGCATTTTTGCCGATACTTAACATTCCCACTATGGCGTTAAGTGGCGTTCGTATCTCATGGCTCATATTCGACAAAAAGTCGCTCTTTGCTTTGCTTGCCGATATATACATTTCATTAAGTTCTTCAAGTTCGTTTGTACGCTGCTTTACAAGAATTCCAAGCCTCTTTTCTTCAAGCTTCTTTAGGAAAAGCAAGAATAATAAAAGCAAAATAAAACTTGCAAGTATAGCAATCATGCTGAGCAAATTTCGTATTTTTGCTCTCAAAGAATACTCACCATACCCAGTCCTTGTATACTCCCAAGGCAAAGCTATTGCCTCTATATCAATGAACTCAAATGCCTTATCAATAATATCAAGTAGCATTTCTTCGTTGGTATTAAACCCAAATCGCGAAGCGACTCTTTCATTGAACATGTAATTCACTTTATACTCTGTCATACCATAAAAATATATAAGCGAAACAAGCCTTCGAGTACTTGACACCATCAAATTGACATCTCCTCTTTCAAGCGAGGCAAGCAAATCATCAAAGTTATCATAAACAACTACATTTTTATGCTCTGGAAATATACTCCTAAATATATCTTCATAAATTGTATTTCCCACAAGTCCGACTCTAACTTCCATGACTTCATGTCCTGCAATATATGGAAAATTTGTTTTTGATACTAAAGCAAAATAATCATTTGTCATTGAAGTGCTCGACCAAAGAAATCCCCCTTGCCTTTTTACTGAATTACAAAGCTCTGTTATAAGTGCCGCTTCGCCTCTTTCGAGCATTCTAAGCAACACAGGCATCTCTACATTATGTTCATTTACACGTACAAACGTCAAACCCGTAAGCTCTGCAATTTCCTGCAAAACTTCATGTGCTATTCCGTACCATTGTCTATTATGCACATCAAAGAAGCTTATCGGATAGTTGTCGCTCTCGGCGACAAACGGAATCACAGGTCTGCTTTCGATATATGCCCTTTCATCATCAGTAAGCGAAAATGACATTTGATAAGTGCGTTTGTCAATCTTGCTTTTGCGTTGTTCCCCCTGAACTTCATCACATCCTACGACTGCAACTATAATAACTATTGCTAATAATATAACCCTTAATTTTTTTATCGTATTCACTCATAATCAACCCCTTAATTGTCCTCCCTTTTGAAATAAATTCTATAATTTATCATTTTTAACAAAACTTCAACTTTTTGTTCGACGTTTTTAACTATTTATCATCATTTTATCACGAGTGCGTTATTTTGTCTATATGTTTCCAAAGGTCAACTTGTAAAATTTTTGAAAGAATAGTATACTTATTCTAATAGTTTCGATAGTTTCACAAATTTGCTAACATATTCTCTGAAAGGATTATACACATATGAAAACTCTTATATTGTTCGCGACTAAACACGGTACTGCAGGTGAGGTTGCAAAGCGTATAGCAAAGAACATGAACGATGCTGATATTCACGACCTCAAAGAGCTCCCATTACCTTCACTTTCTGACTATGATTGTGTTGTTGTTGGTAGTTCGGTTTATGGCGGGAAAATTCGTAAAGAAGCAAAGGCGTTTTTATCTAAAAACCCAGGTATGCTTTGCGAGAGAAATCTTGGGCTTTATATATGTGGTATTGCAGAGCAGCACGAAAAAGAAGCTTTTAGAACTAACTTCCCTAGTGATATTTTGGCGGCAGCGAAAGCATCGTATTTTTTAGGCGGGATATATGACCCTTCTCAGTTTCCACGCATGGAACGTTTTATTATGAAACTACTTGCTGGTCACTCAGAATATATAGATTCAATTGATGATGATAAAATTAAAGAGTTTACGGATATTTTAAATGGATAAGCGTTTGATTTTGCTGACTTTGTTCAGCTTTTTGATGCTGGCTATGAGTGCAGGGATTAGAAATAACTATGGGCTTATGCTAGGGTCAATTATCGAAAATACAGGATTGGACTTTGCAACTACCAGTTTCGTTCTGGCGGTTGGTCAGCTTGTCTTTGGAGCATCACTTCCGATTTTTGGCATAATGGTGGCAAGAAAAGGGAGCGTTGCTACTTTAATTCTCGGCATTGCACTTATGTTAATCGGTATGCTTATATTTCCTTTTAGCAATAGCTTGCTTGTTCTTTTAATTTTCTTAGGGCTGGTGCTTCCTGCAGGTACAGGAGCGGTTTCTTACGGTATCATAATTGCGGCAATCATGCCAAAGATTCCAAAAAAAATTGCCCCTCTAATTTCTGGTATTGTAAATGCAGGTCATGGTATGGGAAATATCATATTGTCGCCTGTTATTAGTTTTTTGATTGCTTCGTTTGGACTTCTTCGCAGTATGCTTGTTCTAGCTGTGCCAACAGCACTCATGCTACCCCTAGCTGTTTATGTCGGAAAAAGCAAATCTGAAAAAGAGCAAATCGCAGGAAACAACATGCAAGATGACTTTGAAAAAATCAGTGTTAATTCGCTTTTTCAAAGCGTAGTTTTTAATAAAACTTATATTCTTCTTATGATTGGCTTTTTTACTTGCGGGTTTCATATGGCAATCGTACTCACCCACCTTGCTACTGACCTCGAAACTATTGGATTTACTACAGAGTCCGTAGCTTTTGCTTTTTCCATATACGGTATTGCAAGTATTGTCGGCTCTATCGCAAGCGGTGCGATGTGCGGAAAATTTGAAATGAAAAATGTACTCGCCTTTTTCTATGGTGTAAGACCTCTTGCAATTATTTTGTTTTTGCTAATGCCAAACACGCTAGCTTCTATGTTTCTCTTTACAGCACTCCTTGGTTTTTCTGGTGTAGCAACTGTACCGCCTGTTGCAGGGATAGTCGGTCGTGTCTTTGGAATTAAAAACATACCACTTCTATATGGTTTTGTTTTCTTCGTTCACCAAATCGGAGCATTTATCAGCGCTTGGGCTGCTGGAATTCATTTTTCTACTACAGAAAGTTATGTGCTTATATGGATAATTAATGCAACGCTTGGTGTAATTGCAGCTACTGCAAGTTTCCTTATCGACAACAGAGGTTTACAAAGAGCAGAAAGCCTATAATTCTCTTACTTTGAATTGCTATGCTTTTTTATTTTGTATTGCAATGCCTGCCTACAAACGCCTAGCCTGCGTGCAGTTCTCGAAATATTACCACCACTTTCAGCTAAAGTTTTCATGATGATTCGCTTTTCTATTGCATCCAAATGCGCATCTAGCGTTGTTCCTTCGATATTGTAAAGTTTTTCCGAGCTTTCTACTTCTTCGTGATGTTCTTCAGAAATACTAATAAAATCACCAGAAAGCATGTCCTCATCGTCCGACAAAGCAACAGCAGACATGATTATATTTTCGAGTTCACGAACATTTCCTGGAAAATCATAATCAAGAAGCCGCTCTTTTGCATTATCCGAAAGTCTTTTGATTTGTTTGCCAAAATTATGACTGTATTTTTCTAAAAACCTTTCGGCAAGTATCAAGATATCAGAAGTACGTTCACGAAGAGGCGGAATCGCAAGTTCGATAATTTTTAGGCGATAGTATAAGTCTTTACGAAGCAATCCACTTTCGATAAGTTTTTTGGGGTCTTCGTTTAATATCGCTATGATTCTTACATCTATCGGAATATCTTTTGTATCACCGATTCTGCGGACATAGCTTTCTTGCAAAACTCTAAGGAGCTTGCCTTGCAAACTGTATGGCATCGCACTTACCTCATCAAGAAGTAACGTTCCGCCGTTTGCTTGCTCAAAAAGCCCTGGGCGGTCAAGTGCTCCTGTAAATCCACCTTTTACCGTTCCAAAGAGAATACCTTCAAGCAGTCCTTCTGGAAATGCCGCACAGTTTTGTGCAACAAAAGGTTTGTCTCTCCTAGGGCTAGCAAAATGAAGGCTTTGTGCAAACAGCTCTTTTCCTGTTCCTGTTTCACCTAAAATAAAAACATAGGCAGAACTTTCTGCTGCCTTTTTTGCCCTTTGCAATACTTCAATAAAATTTTCGCTTATACCAATAATATCTTCAAAGTGATATTGTTTCGCTTTCATAAAATTATCCTTTTTTACTGAATTTGATTGTCAATAAGTATGCAATCGTAACTTTTGCGTTCTGATTATAACATTTATTTTTCAATCGAATCAAGCATCTTCACAAAACTAACAAATTTGCTTGCAAAAGCTGGTAGGAAAATATCTTTCCCACCAGCTAAAAATGTGAAAAACTCTATTTTACATATTATGTGTTATATGACATCGAGAATTCCTACGGCTCTGATTGGTGCACCATCAGCATTTTTATATTTAATCGGCAGTGCTGCAAGGATGAATAAATCTTCTCCGCATTGTTCAAGTTTTGTTAGGTTTTCTATAATAACTATATCCATCGCGTTAAACAGTTTTTTATGTCTAACAAGTAGGCTATCTGACATCGGGTCAATACCCATTACATCAAATCCTACAGCCTTTTTCTTGGTGTCGATTATATATTGTGTTACTTCCTCGTCAATTACAGGATATTCTCCAAAATACTTGTCTTCGTCATCCCAGTTCTTATCCCAATCCGTCCTAAAAACAAGAGCCTCTGCTTCGTCCGCTTTGTCTTTTACTTTGTTAACGTAATCCATAGTGATAAGCTCTCCAGCGTTAAGGTCAGAAGCATTGATGACAAGTGCTTTTGTAGCAAAGTGAGATACAGGCATGTCGTCAAGCATTGTCCTGCCCTCAATCAAATGCCCTGGTGTATCCATATGCGTTCCCGTATGAGAAACTATACTTAATAAAGTTTCTATAAATCCATGTTCTTCAAGTGTGTTACAAATTTCTAGCCTAGGCTTATCTGTACCTGGATATACAGACATATCTGGATGTATTGTATGTGTAAGGTCAACTACTTTCATTTGTTTTCTCCTCATATAATATATTTTTATTCTTCAATTTCGTTATTTTTCTAAACTCGCAATTAGTTCATCGTCGATTTTTCTGTCTGGCGCAATAAATTTATATAAAATTACATATAACGCAATCGAAATTAGCAGTGCTAAAATTCCTGACGGCAAATCAAAAGGAACTGCAATTCTAAACTGGAATAAGTATCCCAAAACTCCCCCTACAATAAGTGCTACCATCCCGCAAACACGGAAATTTGGATGTTTGTCAAGCAGTTCTTGTCTGTATTTTTCTTTACGACAAAGGAAAAAATCTGCAATAATTGGACCTGCAACTGGTGGTGCAACCGAACCCAACACTGTGATAAAGTCAACATAAAACATCTGATAAAATGCAGTCGCAGCCGCAACTGTTCCGATTGAACCCATTATCACCATAAGTTTGTTTCTGCTTACTTTAACTTTTATTGCTTTTAATACTGACGATGCATAGATTGTGTGGCAATAAAGTTCCGCATTGTTTGTAGTCCAAAGCGAAATCGTCCATCCAACGACAGCTATAACAGCAAAGACTCCACCTAGGTGGAAAATCCATGTGAAGTAATTCAAATTCCCTATCGTAACGTGACCTATGTATCCTACTGCATGTAAGACAGGATTTGTAAGAAGGAAGCAAGCACCTGCACACAAAAGCACTGAACGTGCATTTTTATTAAAACGATAAAGGTCTGCACCCATGATACAACCAGCAACCCAGCTTCCTACTACCATAGTTATGGCAGTTCCAAAGCTCATCAGTCCAACTTCATCCACCATTTCATTTCCTGCATCCCAAAACACATTGAAGCCCCCTGCATTTTTAAGATGAATTCCTGCAACAATAAAAGCTGCAAAGAACATAATCGGCGAAGTCCATCTTGCTACAAGCTCAATCGCATTTATACCTCTAAGTGCATTAATCGTGAAAATTACACCAAAAACAGCAATTACGAAAAATAGTTCAATTGTTACAGGTGCAACCCATGGCTGTCCAAAATCGGCAGGATTAAGTACTACAATCCCTGACGGGTTTCCTATCGCTAGACCCCAAAGATCGCCTACCATACCTGTTATGCTGGCAAACCAGCCAAGTGTCAAAATTCCCATAATACCCATCGGCAAAGCTCTACCTTTATAGCCATAGGCATTTGTTGCAAGAAGTGCAAGGTTAAATCCTGATTTTTGAGCTGCAATTCCAAGCGAAGACGTCATCCAAAACAGAATCGCCATACCAACAGCACTTGCAAGTATAGCCTGCATCGGTGGCAAAGCACCAAGTCCAGCACCTCCTGCAAATGAGCCTCCCACGATTAACCCTGTTACCATAAAGCCAAACCCAATCCACACCCAGACTTGACTCCATGTCGTTCTTCGTAAATGAAGCGGAACAGCTTCGTGCAAAAATTCATCTGCTTTCAGAACTTCATCCTTTACTTCCCATAAGACCTTTTTTGTTTTCTCTTCTCCCATTAAGAACCCTCCTAATCATTTATAATCTTATGTAATCGCACCACAGCGTGATGCACTCTACGTCATACCGCAATTTGTATGCCATAAATTTTGCGAAATTTTTAATTTAGCGATGCTCGTAATATGAATTGCGGTGATAAAGCGGTATATTTCAAGCGTTGCGATTTGTTTTGCAGTTTGAAGATTAAATGATTTCATAGATTTAAATTTTTCGTTTTTGATTTTTTTATATGCAATTTTCGTTAATCTGAGGATTTTACTTAAAGTATGGTAATTTTTTGCAGGTGTGTTGCAATTTTTTTTGCATAGCGTTGCAGTTTTTTTTGCTTTTCTTAAAATGTTTTCGGATTTTTTCTCTGCATAAAGCTAATTTTCACATTTTCAAATGTTATGAGTGTGCAATTTTTTTTGCATATCTCAAGGCAACCCACCCTAAATTCTTTTTAAAAACCTTTTCTCCTTGCACTTAATCTTCTTAAAACAGCTAAACGAGTACGATGTTTTAACGATATTACAAAAAATCGCACTATCACCTTGGCACAAGAATTGCTCTATAGTGTGCACAGCTTGCACCTATAGGTGTGACAAATTTGTTCTTATTTCAGAAGGGAGAAAAAATATGCAAAATGTAAAGGTAATTATTTGGGGTCTTGGAGCGATGGGTAGCGGTATGGCTGACATGCTTCTTAAGAAAAAAGGTGTAGATATCGTTGGTGCTGTTGGACGAGGTGCAAAAGTAGGCAAATCAATGTACGACTATATTTCAACGCCTAAAGAAGATCGCCCTGACGTTATCATCGGAAATCCAGAAGACGTAATAAAAGAAGGTGCTGCTGATGTAGTTTTGTGCTGCACTGACTCTTTTACTAAAAACGCATTTGACAAGCTTAGACTATGTCTAGAGCAAAAAATTAATGTAGTTTCTTGTGCGGAAGAAATGGCTTACCCACAGGCACAATCACCTGACCTAGCAAAGCAGCTTGACGAAATCGCTAAAGCAAATGGCGTGTCAATCTTAGGAACAGGCATCAATCCAGGTATGATTATGGATTTGCTCGTAATCCTAATGACTGGCTGTTGTGAATCTGTTGACCATATTCTTTCAAAAAGAGTAAACAGTCTTTCCCCATTTGGTCCGGCTGTAATGTCAGAGCAGGGAATTGGCATAACTAAAGAAGAATTCGTAAGCGGAGTTGAAAGTGGCAAGCTTTCTGGACACGTTGGTTTTCCTGAGTCTGCTCAAATGATTGCAGATGCAATTGGCTGGAAAATTGATAAGCTTACACAGTCAATGAATCCTATTATGACAGATGTAGACAGAAAATCTCTACACGGCTTCGCAAAAGCAGGAAACGTAGCGGGTTGCCTTATGGAAGCTACTGCTTTTAAAGACGAAAAAGAAATCATCAAGATGGAACATCCACAACAAATAGAACCTGAGCAAGTCGGAGTTCAGACAGGCGACTATGTAATCATCAAAGGCACACCAAATGTAAACATGGTTAATTCACCAGAAATTCCAGGTGGTATCGGAACTATCGCAGTATGTGTAAACATGATTCCTCACATCATAAACGCTAGCGCTGGACTACATACGATGATAGACCTTCCTGTGCCAAGAGCAATTATGGGAGATATGAGAGAGCGTATAAACCCAGAAGCAAAAATCGTAAAATAAAAATTAATATAGTGTAGGAGGCATAGGATGGTAAAAAAAGGCGACTGGGTAAGAATCCATAAAATTATTTTAAAACCAGAAGAAAGAGCTCCACAGGTACCTGACGATACTAAAAAAGTACCGCTTGAAATGTGGACAAAAGGATATCTTGATGCTGATGCCGAAATAGGCAGTGATGTTAGCGTTACTACGTCTACAGGGCGAACTGAAACAGGAACGCTCATAGAAGTTAATCCTTCTTTTGAACATGACTTCGGCAAATTTGTGCCAGAATTGCTTGTGATAGATAAGCAAGTCAGAGAAATTTTGTTCGGAGGTGAAAACTAATGGAAAAACTTAACGATTATACATCTGTAATGAGCAGAAAAGCGGAAATAATGCTTAAATCTGTCGGAATTGACTATTCAAAATTTGAAAGTGGCAATATCGCATTTGATTACGAACGGATGATGCGTGAAACAGGATACACTTTGGAAGAAATGCAAAGCATCCAGTACGATGTAAATGTTGGCAAAACGCCGATACTTGAACTTAAAAACTTAACTGCACTTTCTCGGTCATGTGCAAAAAAAGGCAAAGGTGCAAGAATTTTTATAAAAGATGAAGAAGCAAACCCTTCTGGCAGTTTTAAGGCGAGAAGGGCTGCAAATGCAGTTTATCACGCAAAGAGGCTAGGTTACAAAGGTGTAATTGCTGCAACAAGTGGAAATTATGGTGCGGCTGTAGCGGCAATGGCAGCGATAGCAGGGCTTAAATGCATCATCCTTCAAGAATGTTACGATTCGAGAGGCAAAGGACAACCTGAAATTATCGAAAAAGCTAGAAAGTGTGAAGCTCTTGGAGCTGAAGTAATTCAGCTATCTGTAGGGCCAGAGCTTTTCTATAAATTTTTGCTTTTGCTAGAGGAAACGGGATTTTTTAATGCTTCCTTGTATACGCCTTTTGGAATCGCCGGTGTTGAAACTTTGGGGTACGAAATCGCAGAACAATTTAGAGAAAAATACGGCACAGACCCTGATGCAGTTATATGTACAAATGCTGGAGGTGGAAATCTTACAGGAACTGCTCGTGGGCTAAAAAAGGCAGGAGCAAGCAGTGCTGTAATCGCAGCCTCAGTAGACCTCTCTGGCTTGCATATGGCATCAGATACTGATTTTAATTTGAAATCATTTACTACAGGGCATACTGGATTTGGTATTCCATTTTCTTCTTGGCCTGACCGTTCTGATGTTCCTCGTTCTGCGGCACGCCCTCTTAGATATATGGATAGATACGTCACTATTACGCAAGGCGAAGTCTTTTATATCACGGAGTGTCTGGCGACTCTTGAAGGTCTTGAAAAAGGGCCAGCAGGAAACACTTCACTTGCTGCCGCTTTTGCTATTGCACAGGAATATGACGAAGACAAAATGATTCTTGTTCAGGAAACAGAATACACAGGTGCAGGAAAACATTTACAGCCGCAACTTTCGTTTGCAAAAGAAAACAATATCGAAGTCAAATTTGGAAATCCAGAAGACCAAATTGCAGGGGAAAATATAATTCTACCTTCGCATCCGTCTATGATAAAAGTCACAGATCTTGACTTAAACCGCATAAGAAAAACTTTGATAAAGACAGCACTTAGCAATTACAACATACAAAATCCTGTCGACGAAGACATTGCATTTTTGGCAGAAGAAACTAGAACAAATTTGGAATATGTAAAAAGTGAAATTTAGTAAGGGGGAATGTTTAATATGAAACGAGGAGATGATTTTGCGAAGCGTCGAAAACACATTGCAAACTTATCAGATGAAGAGCTATATGAGAAGTTTTGGGGGCTCACCGAAAAGGTAATCGAGCCACTTTTGCAACTCGGTTATGAAAATACAACACCATCTGTAGAAAGAGCAGTTCTTTTGCGTATGGGTGTATCTTCACTCATGACAAAACCTATCGTAGACGGGTGTATGGATAGAGGACTCATGGGTAAAGGGGCTGGCAACGTCGTATATAGGCTAGCTAATGCAAAGAATATTTCGATTAAGGAAGCAGGGGAACTTCTTGCAGAAGGAAAATGTTGGGACGAAGCTGTTGAATTATTTAAAGGAGGCAAATCAGGTGAGTGATTTTAAACTAGTACATAATGAAAAGTTAGATATTGAAAACATTTTAAAAGACCTTGAGCAGTATAGACCAAAGCGGAGGGGCTGGACATGGAGAACTCCTGCACCAGAACCTAAAATGGGGCCTTTTACTTACAAAGATGCAAGTATGCCTCTTAAAAATAGTATCGGTCTTCCTTCCTCAAAGTATTTTGATGGCATCGACCCTCAGCCTATGCCTGTAATTACAACAGAAATAGCTTCTGGACGATTTGAAGATGATATTAGAAGAATGAGAATGGCAGCATGGCATGGTGCAGACCATATCATGGTAATAAGGACTGCTGGGCAATCTCATATAGACGGTCTTATTGAGGGCACGCCACAAGGTGTCGGTGGTGTTCCAATAACTAGAAAGCAAGTAAGGGCGCAGCGAAAAGCATTAGATGCAATAGAGGAAGAAGTAGGAAGACCGATTAATTATCACTCCTACGTTTCTGGTGTTGCTGGACCTGATGTTGCTGTAATGTTTGCCGAAGAAGGCATAAACGGAGCACATCAAGACCCACAGTACAATATCCTTTATAGAAACATTAACTGTGTGCGGTCGGTCGTTGATGCTTGCGAGTCAAAAAGAATCATGGCGTGGGCAGGAATTGCACAAATAGACGGTGCACATAATGCTAATGCGACTGCTAGAGAAGCTTGGAAAGTAATGCCTGAGCTAATCGTTCAGCACGCTATTAATTCGTTGTTTTCAAAGAAGGTAGGAATAAAGCCAGAAAACATTTGCCTGTCAACCGTTCCGCCAACTGCGATGCCTGCACCTTGCGTATATATGGATTTGCCTTATGCTGTTGCACTTAGAGAGTTTTGCGACGAATACCGCATGAGAGCTCAGATGAACACCAAATATATGGAAGCCTCTGCAAGAGAAGCAACTGTAACACATGTCCTTAACATGCTGATTTCAAAGCTTACAAGAGCTGACATACAATCAACTATAACACCAGACGAAGGACGAAATGTACCTTGGCATATCTACAACATAGAGGCTTGCGATACAGCAAAGCAAGCACTTGTCGGACTTGACGGAATTATGGAAATGGTTGAGCTAAAAAAAGACGGTCCACTTAGAGAACAAGCACGAGAAATAAAAGAAAGAGCTTGTCTTTTCATGGAAGAAATTCTTGAAGCTGGCGGATATTTCAATGCAGTTCAAGACGGGTTTTTCGTTGATTCTGCGATGTACCCTGCGAGAAACGGTGATGGAATCGCTCGTAAGATTGACGGTGGTATTGGCTACGGATTCATTTATAAAAGAGATGAAGATTACATGGCTCCTGTCACTGCACACTTTGGATATAACAACGTAAAACAGTACGATGGCGACCCGCTAAATCCATCAGCACTTATCGATGGCTGTACTTTTGAAGATCCTGACAAAATTGTATATATTGATGAGCTTGACGAAACTGATAACGTCAATGTGAGGCTTGCCGAAACCGAAAAATACAGAAACACAAGCATGATTAAGCCAGAAATGGAATGGGCAGCAGACGGTACTATAATGCTTAATATGTTCATTCCTGCAAACAGAAGAACTGCAGAGGCAGTAAGTGTAGAAATCGGTAAAAAGCTCGGACTTATTGACCCTGAGGTTATAAACCGTGAAATCATGCAGGAAGCTGAAGGTACGAGGGTTGAGCTAAAAGGTAAGCTCGACTTTGATATTGATATTTCCAAACTCGTAATTCCCCCTGAACCTGTGTATTTGACAGATGATGAAATAAGAGAAGATGTTGAAAAATTCCCTCTAAGTCGTCTGCGGTACTATCGGCGAAGACGAGCACTCTGTTGGACTTAGAGAAATTATTGATATCAAACACGGTGGAATCGAAAGGTTTGGTATTGAAGTTCATTATCTTGGAACATCAGTGCCGATAGAAAAACTTGTTGATGCTGCAATAGAGCTTAATGCAGAAGCTATCCTCGCATCGACGATAATCTCACACGACAATATTCACTACAAAAACATGAAGCGAATACACGAGCTTACTGTTGAAAAAGGAATTCGAGATAAAGTAATTATTTGTGCTGGCGGAACGCAAGTTATTCCTGAGGAAGCTGTAAAAACAGGTGTTGATGCAGGGTTTGGAAGAAACAGTAAAGGAATTGATGTTGCCACCTTCATTATCGAAAAAAGACGCGAAATGCGGGGAGCAAAGAACTAAATGAAAATTGATGTTTTGGTCGCCGAAATAGGTTCAACCACAACAGTTGTAAATGCTTTTGACGGTATTAATACGAAAAGCCCCCTACTTTGGGGGCAAGGACAAGCCCCTACAAGTGTTCTTGACGGAGATGTCAGGATTGGACTTACAAACGCAATACAAGACCTTTGTCGAAAAAAAGGCATTGCGGAAATTGAATATGACGAAATGCTTGCAACATCTTCTGCTGCTGGCGGGCTAAAAATGACCGTTCATGGACTTGTGTATGATATGACTGCAAAAGCTGCAAAGGAAGCGGCTCTTGGTGCTGGCGGAATTATACATTTTGTCACAGCAGGCAGGCTAAGGAAAACAGACTTACAAAAGATACAAGAGATAAAACCAAATCTAATCCTGCTTGCAGGTGGCGTTGATTATGGTGAAAGAGATACTGCCCTATACAACGCTCAGGAGCTTAGAAGCCTTAACCTTAACACGCCTGTGATATATGCTGGAAACTGTGAAAATCGCGAAGAAATATCTCTTATTTTCGATAGAAAAAGTGGCGTTTCACTATACAACGTTGCAAATGTCTATCCGAAAATAGATGCACTAAATGTCGAGCCTTGCAGGAAAATAATCCATGATGCATTTGAAGAGCATATTATACACGCAGCTGGTATGGAGCATATTCGAGACATGGTGAAAGGCCCCATCATCCCTACTCCTGGAGCAGTCATGGAATGTACGAAAATTTTAAATGAGTGCATCGGCAATGTTATAACGATTGATGTAGGTGGTGCAACGACAGATATTCACTCTGTAACCGAAGATAGTGAGCAAGTTTCCAAAATATTAATACATCCTGAGCCAAAAGCAAAAAGAACTGTCGAAGGAGACCTTGGCGTTTTTGTTAACATGCAAAACATCGTAAATTTGTTAGGTGAAGAAATTTTGAGAGAAGAATTCAAAGATGAAGATTTAGATGCTGTTATGAGGTCGTATAAAGCTATTCCTAAAACACCTTCCGAAGTAAAATTCGTCGAAAGGCTTACGAAGGAAGCTACATGCCAAGCGATTTTGAGGCATGCAGGTCAACTAAGGTATATCTATGGGCCAACCGGAAGAAGTACAGTTGCCGAAGGTAAAGATTTAACGCAAATAAAGTACATCGTAGGAACTGGTGGGGCTCTGACAAAGTTAGATGCAAGGGTCGAAATTTTAAAAGAAATTGCAAAATGTAATGAAACAGGGCTTTTACTTCTTCCTAAAGATTACGCCGAAATACTCATAGATAACGATTACATCATGGCATCGCTTGGGGCATTATCACTAAAGTATAAGGAAGCCACTATTAGGCTACTTGAAAAAAGCCTGCGAAAAAGGCTTGTTTGAAGGAGAATTTTTAATGTATCCACGACTTACGATAAATTTAAAAAAATTGAAGCAAAACCTTGATGCTGTAGCGAAAATTACGACGCAGCAAGGCGACTGCTCTCTTATGATTGTAACAAAAGGTATGTGTGCTGATGAGAAGGTTGTAACTCTAGTTTTAGATGATGAGCGGGTTGGCTATCTTGCTGACTCGCGTATCGAAAATATTAAAACTTTTGCAGAAAAAGCGGCTTCAAAGGGAAAAGAGACCGTACTCTTACGCCTGCCGATGCACTGTGAAATTGAAGATGTTATAAGATATGTTGACCTCAGTTTTAACTCGGAAATTTCGACTATAAGGCTGCTAAGTGAAGAAGCTGTAAGGCAAGAAAAAACACATAAAATACTTCTAATGATAGACCTTGGAGACCTTAGAGAAGGGATCTACTGCGAAGATGAGCTTGCGATTTTTGAGATAGTCGCAGAAATTTTTAAATTGGAAAACATCGACTTAATTGGAGTTGGCGTTAACTTAACGTGTTATGGTGCGATTGTTCCGAAAAACAACAACCTCTCTTTATTAGTTGATATTGCAGAGAAATTAGAGAAAAAGTTTGGAGTAAAACTCAAAATGCGTTCTGGTGGAAATTCAAGCTCAATATACCTTATTTGGGGGAGTCAGCTTCCGAGCGGTATAAATAACTTGAGGCTTGGCGAAGGGTTCATGCTAGGAAACGAAACAGCTTTTGGTGAAGATATCCCAAACACAGTAAGGGATGCTTTGATTCTTGAAGCACAAATAATCGAACTTCAGGAAAAACCATCCCTACCAATCGGCGAGGCAAGCGTTGACGCTTTCGGTCAAAAGCCATGTCATGAAGACAAAGGCATTATGAAAAGAGCGATTCTTGCTATCGGAAAACAGGACACCGACGACGGCAGCATGACACCACAGGACAAAGATGTCGATATCCTCGGCTGTAGCTCCGACCACTTTATCCTTGATGTCTCAAAGTCAAGCATGGACTATAAAGTCGGAGATATTATAAGTTTTGAAATTGGATATGGCAGCCTTTTAAGAGCAAGTACAAGTAAATACGTTCATAAACATTACATTGTTTAAAGTCTAAAACAGCACGCAAAACGTGCTGTTTTAGTATCTTCTCTGCCCTTACCCACCATATCTAGGGGGAAGACATCGCCTGTTTTTCATGGTATAATAATTGACAGCGAAAAGCTTTGGAGTAAGGTTTGGAAAAAAGAATTGAAAAACTGATAACAGCATATACTCCTTTTCCTGCTTGTATTATAAATGAGCACGGAAAAGTTACAAAAGCCAGTTCTAAAATAGACGAGGTGTTTATTTATGATGGCATTAAAGATGCCGACATCTTTGTGCTTACTGGTATTAAATACTGCGAATTTTTAAAACAATCCGAAGAAGGTACGGAGCTTTTCTTGTCAAGAAATGATAAGATATTTAAAATCCTAACTTCTGCTTTACGCGGAAACACAGAACCACATGTTCTAATCTGTTTCCTTGATGTGACAAATTATGAAACGCTTAAGGCGATGTATCAAGATGAGCAATTATGTATTGGTGTCGTAAGCATTGATAACTTTGATGAACTGCTTAAAGCTGACAATTACAATAGTGTTGAGCTCATTTCTGAAGTCGATAAGACTATAAGGCAGTGGGCAATAAAGATAAATGCTTCTATTATCAAGTATCGCGACCATTTATATATGATGGTAATGCAAAATGTAGGCTCTGAGAGGCTCGTTGAAAGCAGGTTTTCTATCCTTGATGATGTAAGAGAAATCGAATCAGATACAGATTTTCCTGTGACACTTAGTATCGGTATCGGCATTGGTGGCAAAACACCTGCGAAAAATGATCAATTTGCACATGCGGCACTTGACCTTGCTCTTGGCAGAGGTGGCGATCAAGCAGTTATAAAAAGAGATGACACTATTGAATATTATGGCGGTAAAATGCAAACTGTCGAAAAGAGCAACAAAGGTAAATCAAGGATTGTAGCTCATGCGATAAGGCATCTTATAGACCAGTCGTCAAATGTGATGATTATGGGGCATAGAAATCCTGATATGGATAGCTTTGGTTCGGCTCTGGGCGTTTTTAGGCTCGCGGCAAATGCAGGCAAAGAGGTCCATATTGTTATAAATAAGTACAATGATAATTTGGCAGAGGTATATAAACAAGCAAACGAAACTGAACTTTACAGCATTATCAACAATGAAAAGGCTCTTAGCCTTGTTGACAAAGAAACTTTACTCGTTATTGTGGATACCCACAGAGCGTGCGTAACGGATTGTCCTGAGCTTATAGATGCTACGGACAAAATTGTTGTCATAGATCACCACAGAAAAGCGGAAGACTTTATAGACCATGCTACGCTTGTGTATATGGAACCTTATGCATCCTCCACCTCTGAGCTGGTTGCGGAGATACTTCAGTATTCGTCAGAGAAAGATAATCTCAAAAAGTTTGAAGCAGAAGCACTTTTGGCAGGAATTACTGTAGATACAAACCGTTTTGCAGGAAGAACAGGAGTTAGGACGTTTGAGGCTGCTTCTTGGCTTAGGAGAATGGGAGCAGATACAAGTGGAGTGAAGAGATTTTTCCAGTCTGACATTGAAACTTTCAAGATAAAGGCTGATTGTGTTGCAAATGCACAGTTTTTAGAAGGCGGCATTGCCCTTTCTATATGTGCAGGTTCTCATCCGGAAATGCAAATTATAAATTCTCAGGCGGCTGAAATCTTGCTTGAAATCAAAGGCATGAGAGCAAGTTTTGTAGCAGGACTTGACGATGAGGGAACAACCGTTGTGAGTGCGAGGTCTCTCGGAGACATAAATGTACAGCTCATAATGGAAGAACTTGGTGGTGGCGGTCATCTTACGACAGCCGGAGCACAGATTACCATTTCACCTGAAGAAGCAATAGAAAAAATTAAAGAAATATTAATAAAATAAATAGAGAAATTAAGTGAGGACGATTATATGATAGTAATTTTACTTAAAGACGTTAAAGGCACAGGTAAGGCTGGTGACGTAGTAAAAGTTAACGATGGATATGCTAGAAATATGCTTTTCCCAAAAGGGCTTGCAAAAGAAGCATCTGATGGAAATGTTAGGAATCTTGAAAAACAAAAGGCTATAGTCGAAGAAAAAAAAGCGGCTGATTATGCAAAAGCACAAGAACAAGCAGAAAAAATCGAAGCTTTGACAGTAAACATAGTAACGAAATCAGGCGAAGGCGGCAGACTGTTTGGCTCGATTACGTCAAAAGACATCGCTGACGCACTTAAAGAGCAACACGGTATGGATATTGACAAAAAGAAATTTGCTATGGATAGCCCGATTAAGAACGTAGGCGAATCAGAAGTTTTAATAAAACTATATTACGATATATCTGCTAAGCTAAAAGTAAACGTTTCAGTATAGTTAGTCACTATATGGTTACACGATGTTAATGCAGAATTGAATTTACACTAAGGAGGCCTTTGATGGTTGGAAGAATTCCTCCTCATAATGAAGATGCAGAAAAATCAGTACTGGGAGCAGCCCTTTTGTCAAAAGATGCTTTGTTTGATGTTGTTACTCACGTTAAAGCAAGCGACTTTTACAGCAACGCACATAAAGAGATTTTTGAAGTCGTATTAGACTTGCATCGAAAAAATTCTCCTGTAGATACACTTACAGTATCAGAGGAGCTAAAAAAGAGAAATTCGCTTGAAATGATTGGCGGCAGAGCATATATTGCTTCGCTTTCGATGTCTGTTCCAACGACGTCAAATGCAGCAGAGTATGCCAAAATCGTAGCAGAAAAGTCAACGTTAAGGCAGTTAATTCAGACTGCAAGCGACATAGTAGAAAAGAGCTATCAAGAAAAGATGGATGCCGAAGACGTTATAGATTTTGCCGAAAGAAGCATATTTGAAGTTTCTCAACAAAGACAAACGAAAGATTTTACTCCACTTAAAGATGTTCTTTTAGAAAACTTGAAGATGATTGATGAGGCTTCTGCCATGGGCGGTGGCATAACAGGCGTTTCTTCAGGCTTTACTGATTTAGACAGAAAGACTTCAGGTTTCCAAAAGTCTGACCTTATCGTGCTTGCAGCAAGACCTGCGATGGGAAAAACTGCTTTTGCACTTAACATCGCACAGCATGCGGCTACAAAAGCAGGTGCTAATGTCCTCATCTTTAGTATGGAGATGTCAAAAGAACAGCTCGGTCAGAGACTTCTTGCAATAGAGTCAAGAATTGAGCTTCAAAAATTAAAAACAGGAAGCATTGCTCCGTCAGATTGGGCAAACATATATGAGGCAATGGATGTGCTTTCGCCAGCAAGTATACATATAGATGATACTTCGGGAATAAGCATCATGGAAATAAAAAACAAGTGTAGAAGATTAAAGGCAGAAAAAGGTCTCGACCTTATACTTGTTGACTACTTGCAGCTTATGGATTACTCTGGCAAATCAGAAAACAGGCAACAAGAGATTACAGCACTTTCTCGTGCATTTAAACAACTTGCAAGGGAGATGGATTGCCCTGTAATCGTGCTTTCACAGCTTTCTCGTGCTCCGGAGCAAAGAGCAGACAGAAGACCAATTTTGTCTGACCTCAGAGAATCAGGCGCGATTGAACAAGATGCAGACATTGTACTTTTCCTCTATCGAGATGAATACTATCACGAAGATACGGAAAAAAAGGGTGTATGCGAAGTCGATGTGGCAAAACACAGAAGCGGCCCTACAGGGAAGGTAGAGCTAACGTGGCTTGCTAAGTATACAAGGTTTGCCAACATAGGTAACGAAAATATCGGGAGATAAAAGAAATGGCTTTTACTATAGAAAATGCAAAAGAGCTGTACCTTCTTGACACAAAGGTAGAGAATATCTTCATAAGTGAATTTATGACGGCGGCACCTAGTGATTACGTTAAAGTCTATCTCCTCAGTTTGATGCATGCAAGTGCGGATGTAGATACAAGCAACGCCGAAATCGCAAAACAGCTTTCTCTTGAAGAAGAAGATGTTTTAAAAGCGTGGAACTACTGGGAAAGTCTCAATGTAGTAAGGAAAAAACACAGAGATACCGGTAATAAGTTCAGTTATGATGTAGAATTTCTTTCTATCAAAGAACATTTATATGGAAAGAAAGCTAAAAAAGACACTAAAAAAGAAAATTCTTTACCAAAATTGATAGATGACACAGAGCTTCGAAATTTATATCGCTCTATAGAGCGAACGACTGGCAGATTATTAGGCGGAAAAGGGCCGACAGAAATTGTTGCGTGGATAGCTGACTACGGAGTAAGTGCCGAAATGATAATTTACGCATACTCGTATTGTGTGAAGCACAAGAAAAAAGACAATCACAAATATGTGGAAACTATCTTAAAGGAATGGGTTTCAAAGGAACTTAAGGAAATTCCAGAAATAGAAAGCTACCTTCAGGAAGTAGACGAAAGACACTTTTTACAAAAGCGAGTTCTCAAGGCTATGGGGTTTGCAAGAAACGCTACCGAAGAGGAAAAACGAATCATGAATACATGGTTTGATGACATGCAACTTTCAATAGATAAAGTCCTTGACGCATGTAGCAAAACTAGTGGAATTTCGAACCCGAACTTCAATTATGTGAATCAAGTTTTAATAAATAGGTTTACAAATAACAAAAATGTGGTACAATTAAATACTACGAATGTTGCAAATAGCAACAAAACAGTTTCTATTGCCCAAGTACTTAAGTACTATGATAGTGTGAGAAAAGAGGCTGAAGACGAAGCAAGCAAGAGGTCAGCCGAGATATATAGCAAGATAAAAGAAATAAAAGAAATTGATGAAGAGCTCCGGCTAAGCGGTATGGAAATGTCGCGGATAATGATATCAGGGAGTTCTGACAGGAAGCAACAAGTCGCGAAATACAAAGACAAGCTTGATGAACTTTCTCAAAAGAAGGTTCGTATACTAGAAGAGAATGGGTATGACGCAAATTATTTGGAAACTAGATACAAATGTATGGTTTGTAAGGATTCTGGAATTGATGATAACAATGAACGTTGCAGTTGTTTTAGGGAGATGCAAAAAGAGGCAGAGTTATGGCAAAATTCTTAGAAAAATTAAAAAATAAAAATTTTAAAGAATTACTAAATTTTAAAAAGACAGAACAAGAAATATTTGAAAATGAACAACCAGAGCCACTTTCTAAGGAAAGTGCAAGAGCTGAACTTGAGAAGCGAATTGCAGAGAAACTTTCTCGCATGTCAAATACAGATATTGAGGAGCTTTTCGAGTTACACAAACAGCAAATTGCTGATAAGAAAAACGAAGCAAGAAGCTCTATATCTAGAAACAACACCGACAACATGGAAGGACAGCTTTCATTTGTTGATGTTACACCAAAAACTAAGGTTACAGCGGAGCCTGTTGTCGCTCAGACAAAATCCTCTGAAATTGTTCTAGGGCAACCTATACCTGTAATAGAACCGTCTGTTATGGCTAAAAGTAGTGCAGTCAAAGCAATTGAGCCGATTGTAACTGAACCGTCTAACGTGACACATGTTCTTGGGCAACCTATACCTGTGATAGAAACGCCTGTTATGGCTAAGGCGGTTGAGGCAGTAGTGGCGGTTGAGCCTGTGGCTGTTGAGGTGACTGAACCTGAAGTTGCTGAAGCAGTTGAACCTGTGATAGTTGAAACAACGGTTGAACCTGTGGTGGCTGAAGCAATCGAACCGATTGTAGTTGAAACTGTTGAGCCTATTGTAGCTGAAACAGTTGAACCTGTGGCGGCTGAAATAGTTGTGCCGGTTATAACTGAACCTGAAACAGTCGAGCCAGTTGTGGCACAATCTGAACCTAATATCGAATCCCAAGTTGACGAATTTTTTAAAGGCTTTGATGCAGAAACAGAAGAAACTCCTGAAGCAAGTACGTTTAAGGAGAGTTTTTTGGTGCAGTTTGATAGATTTGCATCAGGTGCCATGCTCGAATCTGCAAGCAAAAAAACTTCTGAAGCATGCTCAAAGATTACAACAAAACTTTCCGACGCACGCTCTAGTGCATCTCTTCGTTTTGCAAAATTCTCTGAAAGTGCAAAAGGCTTAATGCGAAAACGCAACGAATCTTCCGAAAGCGAAGAAATTCGTCAAGAAGTTAAAGTAGATTCAAAGAAAAATAAAATTACAAGGCTTATGCTTTTAAAATGCAAGAGAAGTGCGAAGAAAAGCGAGAGAAGAGTTTCTTCTTCTATGGCAGGTTTCATAAATAAAATAGACCACGGTAACGAAGTTCTTACTGAAAAAACCGTTGATTTAGCTGTAAAAGGCAACAAGCAATTTTGCTCGGCGTGTGATTGGGCAGAGAGAAGCAAGAAAGCACTTCTAGTTTGCCTTGCTGTTGTTCTAACATGTGCTATCGCTACTGTTTCAATACTTAACTACTTTACAGCATACATATACGCATATAATGGCAGACCGCTTGGCATGGTAAAACACCAAGAGGATGTTTTAAGAGTTCTTGAAATAGTAAATGAACAGCTAAGTAGAGAATACGGTGCGACTGTAAATATCGATGCCGAAAGAGATATCACTTTTGAAAGAGTTGTTTCGACTAGCGTTAACAGAGAAGTTGATGATATGCAAGAAGTTTTCAACAGACTTACATATATGCAAGACATGAGTGCTAGTGCATATGCTTTGTTTATTGACGGCAGACGCGTTGCGATAATTGATACAGAAGACCATGTTAATGATTTACTTGAAAATTTCCGTGATATCCAGCTTAGCCAAAACGGAAATGGCTCACCATCACAATATGAGAGCATTTCTTTTGCGGAAGAAATTGATATAAGACCGGTAGACACACAGCTTGGTAGACTTGACGATGCAGAGGAAATTCTTGAGAGAATTCAAGAAGGAACAGTCTCTGAAAGAATCCACGTCGTTCAAAGAGGCGAAACGTTTTCAGGCATTGCAAGACAACATGGTGTAACTCAAGCCGAACTCGAATCAATAAACCCTGACGTAGAACCTGCAAGGCTTAGAATCGATCAAGAAATCGTATTACAACATGCTGTTCCACTTCTTACTGTGCAGACAGTAGAAGTTACAACTTTCAGCGAAGTTATACCATATGAAACTATATACGAAGACAATCCTAACATTTTCAGAGGAGAGCAGTCAACAAGAGTTGCGGGCGTTACTGGTGAGCGTGAGGTTACAGCGAGAATAACAAGAAATAACGGTCTTGAAATAGCACGCGAAAACCTTTATGAAGACGTTCGTGTACCTGCGTCTCCAGCAGTAGTAGTGCGTGGAACGAGAGAACCACCTCCGCGTCAAGGTACAGGCAGACTTATAAGTCCGATAGCAGGTGGCTACAGGGTGACATCAAACTTTGGCATGAGAAACGGAAGAATGCATAACGGTGTTGATATGGCAATTAGAACAGGCACACCGATAAGGGCTGCTGACGGTGGTACAGTCACATTTGCAGGCTGGAGAGGTTCATTTGGATATCTAGTCATCATCGACCACGGCGGTGGTATGCAAACGTTTTATGCACATTGTAGCAGACTGTTTGTTAGAAGGGGCGATAGAGTATTCCAAGGACAGCATATTGCAAACGTTGGAAGTACAGGACGAAGTACGGGTCCTCATCTACACTTTGAGGTACATATAAATGGACGACCTGTAAATCCACGACACCATGCACCAATTTAGGAAATTTATATATAAAAAACATTATGATTGAGATTGCAAATCAAGTCCGCAATGACGAGAAGGGGCTGTCTCAAAAAGGCGGCTCCTTTTTAATGTACGGAAGCTAATAGGCTTTGCGAGCTTATGAAAGCCAGATTTTAACAAGTGCAAGTTCCCCTACCCAGCAAACTACTGAATTTTGA